>ULRJ01050710.1_pt1 | contig 129707 bp, 109 predicted proteins | sample 1955321 | NCBI WGS metagenome assembly ULRJ01 (sample SAMEA4835679, study PRJEB28245) | human gut metagenome | biome: gut microbiome; material: fecal sample | place: Denmark | collected 2008 | reverse complement strand
GCAGCCGCCACATTTTTTTGCAAGATCACATTCTCCCGGTGGGCAGATGTGTTTTTCCGGACGTTCCGATTTCGAACCATGCTGCTTTTTTGCATTTTCCTTTTTTCTAAATTTATTGTTCTCTTCTGACTTTCTCATTTCCTGTACCGTTCCTTATTTTTTCAAATACTATACTATTTTTTAGTTTAACGCATTTAGCAGCCTTTTTCTATGGTTATTGCAGAAATATTTTCATACCTAAATTTTCATAAATGAATTAAAATAAAATGCGAAATAATGACACCTGCTGAGCCTGCCACTGGCAGTTTCTTACGGATATACAAAACGTCGATACAGGCTGTACCGACGTTCCTTCAACACTTCACACTATTTAATTTCTGCAATCAAACTGCAATCATCTCTTTTTGTAAAGAAGTAATTCCGGATTTTCGTCATTTTCCTACCAGTGCATTTAATTTTTCAACCTTAGGAAGCCCGTCTATGTGAAGTTCATTTATTTCCTTTATTAACTGTTTCTTAAACTCCTCAAACTCTCCATTGTCGCTAAGTTCATCATATCTTTTCCAATAATCTAACTTTGGGAGCATTTCTTTCATATATGCGCGCGCCTGCTCCTCTGTAAAATCATCGCTTACCATGTTTTTAACGCATATGTCGATTAATTCATCCATATCGTTATAGGTATATGTTCCGTCGGCATAACACCACTTACAATATTCCTCGTTTAATGTGCCGTCTTTTTCGCGGCCTAATATAGTATCGTCAATCGGCATTCCGCAGCACTGACAAATCAGTTTTCTCGGTTCTCCCAAAAGTGTATTAATCGAAACATCAAATTCCTTCGACAAAAGTTTCAACGTTTCCGTATTCGGCACCGTTTCACTATTTTCCCAGCGGGATACTGCCTGCCGCGTTACCATAAGTTTTTCTGCCAGCTCATTCTGGGACATTCCTCTTTGTGTACGAAGTTCCAGAATAATATTTTTTGTCTCCATCGTTGCCACCTCCTTTATCCATATCATACCGGTAAATTCAGTTTTGGAAAAGCAACTTACTGTTGCTGTACGATAAGGCAACTAAAACTTTAGATGCAAAATACACTATATAGCGGAACTGATTTTATTCCTTTTGCCATCCCAAAATTTCTTGTTGAAATCCGGATTGCATACGAAGGATTATATTTTTCCATATAAACCATCATGCTTTTGGCTTTTACATGGTTACCAGCCTTACACTCTACCGGAATAACGTGACTTTCTTTTTGTATCAGGAAATCCACTTCCGCCGTATTATCAGACTCCCAATAATGAAGATCATAACCATTTGTTTTCAAAGCAATTGCAACATAGTTTTCTGTCAGTATGCCACGAAAATGCTCTGTTTCCATGCTTTGTAATGCTTCCAACGTCATTCCTATTCTTGCAGACATAATACCCATATCGCTGTAATATAATTTGAATGCACTTACATCCTGATATGCCGCAACCGGATAAAATCCCTGACTGCACTTCATGCATTTATTCACAATTCCAGCCCGAATCAGCCAATCAATTGCATCTCCATATTGAGATGCCCGTGCTCCTGATTTTATCAGCTTGTATTGAAATTTTTTTGCATCTTTTGCCAACTGTGCCGGCAGGGAATCATACGCTTCAAAAATACGCACGGTGTCCGTCTGATTTGCATATTTTGTCATGTCTGCAATATAAGAATTTAACAGCATCTGACGAATTTCCGTCTGCTCCAATGGACTGTCTTTTGCAAGGTCTGCCTTTACTGCTGCCGGCATTCCTCCCACGATGCAATAATGATAAAATTCCTGCAAAGCTTCCTCGTGCAATATCTCATCTAACGGCTGATTATTTTCATAATGTTCCCGTATGGTATCCGAAAGCATCTGCTTTCCCTTAGCCCACAATACCTCTTCCAAATCCATCGGGTACATGGTAACCATCTGAACTTTTCCTACCGGAAATGAATATTTTTCACGGTTGACTGCTACACCCAGCAGACTTCCGGCAGCTATTACATGGTATTCCGGTGTCTCTTCTGAAAAATATTTTAAAGAAGTTAATGCTCTTTCACACATCTGTATCTCGTCAAAAATAATGAGCGTATTTTCCGGTACAATCTTTACCTGATAATATTTTTCTAATATGGCGATGATATAATCTGCATGAATATCTGTATCAAAATACTTCCCAATTCTTTCGTCCGTTTCAAAATTTACATAGACTGTATTTTTATAATATAATGCTCCAAATTCACGCATTTCAAACGTTTTTCCAACTTGTCTTGCACCATAAATAAGTAACGGCATTCTGCCTTTTTTCATATTTTTCCATTCATATAATTTAGCAGTTATTTTACGCTTCATGTGTGTGCTCTCTCCTTTCTTTAAAATATCATCGCGTCTTTTAATGTATTATATTACATTTTTCCGTACGAATCAACGTGTTTTTGCACACAAAAAAGTGGCAATCCACTTAGGACCTGCCACTTTCAAAAATTTTTACATCTCATCAACAACCTGGAACACATAGAACTTCAGATAATAGGATTCGTCTGCCGCCCAGAGAATCGGATGATCCGGTGCCTGGGTGCGGAATTCCACCTGACGCAGACGCTTGTGGACGCTGTGAGCTGCCTGTCCGATTGTCTTGGTAAACAACTCATACGTCATAAAATGGGAGCAGGAGCAGGTTGCAAGAAATCCGCCATTTTTCACAAGCTTCATGGCACGAAGGTTAATCTCACGATAGCCCTTGATGGCATTTTTAACAGAATTTCTGGACTTGGTAAATGCTGGTGGGTCTAAGATTACCACATCATACTTTTCGCCTGCTTCCTCTAATTCCGGCAGCAGTTCAAAGACATCCCTGCACAGGAATTTTACCGTGCCGGAAAGACCGTTCAATGCTGCATTTTCTTCTGCCTGATGTACGGCAAGTTCCGAAGCATCCACTCCGGTGACTTCTTTTGCTCCGGCAATTCCGGCATTTAATGCAAAGGAGCCGGTATGGGTAAAGCAGTCTAACACTCTTGCATCCTCACATAATTTCTGAATGGCAAGACGGTTGTATTTCTGGTCTAAGAAAAATCCGGTCTTCTGACCATCCTTTACATCTACGATATAATGCACACCATTTTCTACAATTTCCACATTGGTATCAAATGCTTCTCCGATAAAGCCCTTCTTAAGCTCCATGCCTTCCTGCTTGCGGACTTTTGCATCACTCCGCTCATATACACCGCGGATTGTAATGCCATCCTCTGCCAAAATTTCCTTTAAACACTTTACAATAAGCTCTTTGTAACAGTCGATGCCAAGTGCTAAGGACTGCACTACCAGCACATCCGAAAACTTATCAATAACCAGTCCCGGCAGGAAATCTGCCTCTCCAAATACCACGCGACAGGATGAGGTGTCTACCGTCTTTTTCCGGTATTCCCATGCCTGCTGCAATCGTGTCCGGAAAAATGCTTCATCAATAACTGTATCTTCTTTTCTGCTGAAAAGGCGCACCCGGATTTTGGAATTGCGGTTGATAAATCCAATGCCCATCGGATATCCGTCAAAATCGTGTACCAGCACCAGATCTCCGTTTTCAAATGTTCCCATGACACTTTCTATTTCATTATCGAAAATCCACATGCCACCGGATTTTACCATTCTTCCTTCACCTTTTTTCAATGTTACAACTGCACTCATGTTAGTCCTCCTTCGTAACCTCTTTCTTATAATTTACCACAAATATACCAATGCATACCAGTATCAAGGCAATCACACTTTTGATGCCTGCTGCCTGCTCTTTTTCTCCCAGAAGCCATGCGGAAAGAATCACACCAAACACCGGGTTCATAAATCCAAATACCGCTACACGGGAAATCGGATTGTATTTTAATAAAATTCCCCACAGCGTGTATGCAACAGCAGAAATACATGCCATGTAAAACAGCAGTCCAAAGGATGACGCCGTAAATCCGCTCACCCGTCCACCTGCTGCAAAGCCGCACAATGCCATAATAATTCCACCCACCAGGAACTGGTATCCACTCAGCATGACAGGATTTTCGGATTTGGAATACCACTTTAACAACACGGAAGAAAATGCATACGCTACCGTTGACAGGAAAATAAATCCTTCTCCGGTCACGCTCATATGAAAATCAAATCCGCTGCTTCCCATATTTACCAGTGCCACGCCTGCAAATCCAATGATACAGCCTGCTATTTTCCGCGCCGATAATTTTTCCTGATGGAATAAAAGACTTGCTACCAGAATTGCCACGAATACATTTAACGCTTCGATGATGGATGCTTTTACCCCGGAGGTGTGCGCCAGTCCGATATAGAAAAGCAGGTACTGTCCCACAGTCTGCAGACTGCTTAATTTAAAAACTTTTCCAATGGAGCCCTTTGTCGGACGCAGAAACCGTCTGCTTCCAATACTTCCCAATAATATTGTTAAAATTCCCGCCAGCGTAAACCGATAGCCAGCATACAGAATCTGGGATGCCACCTCATCCGATGCAATGTGCATCATCTGATAGCCGATTTTAATGCACGGAAATGCACTGCCCCACAACAGGCAGCACACCAATGCTCCCAGCCAGACTACTATGGTTTTCTGCATGAATTTTTCTTTTGTTTCCATTGCTTTCATCCTTTTCTCAAGCTTTCGCTTTTCTTCTCATTCTTGTCTCATTTCATCATAGACACCAGTGCCGGCTCTGTCAAATAAATTCTGTCCCTACTGATATACTTTTTCCCTGAAATATGCGATAATAAATATGTTTGTATAGGTGCTTGCGAAAGGAGATAATTTGATGATAACAATAAGCCTTTGCATGATTGTCAAAAACGAGGAGCAGGTTCTCTCCCGCTGTCTGGATTCACTCGCCGGTCTGATGGACGAAATCATTATCGTGGATACCGGCTCTTGCGACCGCACCAGGGAAATTGCTGCCCGCTATACCGATAAAATCTATGACTATATCTGGAAGGATGACTTTGCAGACGCCAGAAATTTTGCTTTTTCCAAAGCTTCCATGGAATACATTTATACCGCAGATGCAGATGAAGTCTTAGATGATGAGAACCGGGAACAGTTCCGGCTTTTAAAAGAAGCCATGGTTCCGGAGGTCGAAATTGTACAGATGAAATATGTGACCAAAAATGAATTTAATACGGTGCTTAACTTTAAAGAAGAATACCGTCCGAAGCTCTACCGGAGACTCCGTACCTTTACCTGGATTGACCCGATTCACGAAACGGTGCGCTTAGACCCGGTTGTCTTTGACAGTGATATTGCTATTACGCATCTTCCGCAGTCCCTGCACAGCAGCCGTGATTTCAAAGGCTTCTTACTGGCATTTGACCGGGACGGACGGCTTTCCGAAAAATTGCACCGGATGTATGCCAAAGAGCTCCTCATGACCGGCGAAAAAGAAGATTTCATTGCCGCCGCAAAAGTATTTCTTGCTACCCTGCAGGATGAAACCGCTTCTGGGGATGCCCGCAAGGAAGCCGGCTGTATCTTAAGCCGCTACTACCGGATTACCGGAAATGTCAATGAATTTTTCAAGCTGGCACTGAAGGATATGATTACTACCCCTTGTGCAGAAATCTGCTGCGAATTGGGAAATTATTTTTTTGACGCAGAAGATTATGATGAAGCAGCCATGTGGTACTACAACGCAGCCTTTGAAACTGCCAGCATTCTTGATGTCCATACCAGTGGAAATATTCCGCTGAACGGACTGGCTGACTGCTATGAAAAATCCGGAAATGCAGCCCAGGCGGAAGAATATAGAAATGCAGCCAGACAATGGCAGCTCCCAGATGATAATTCTTAGTCCCTTCGACTTGAATAATCATGTACGAAGTGGTACTATGATAATAATTTAACAGACAAAATATACAGGAGGTTTTTCATGGATTACACACAGGAATATAAACAAAAATTAGTCTCCGCAGATGAGGCTGTCAAAGTCATCAAATCCGGTGACTGGGTAGATTATGGATGGTGTACCGGAACTCCGGATGCACTGGATAAAGCCCTTGCAAAACGTACGGATGAATTAAAGGATGTCAACTTAAGAGGTGGTATTCTGTTAAAACCGTTAGCTGTCTTCGAACGTGAAGATGCCGGCGAACACTTTACCTGGAACTCCTGGCATATGTCCGGAATCGAGCGTAAATATATCAACCGTGGTTTTTCTTACTACGCTCCAATCCGTTATTCCGAGCTTCCAAGATACTATCGTGACTCCGCTACTCCGGATGATGTAGCAATGTTCCAGGTTGCTCCAATGGACAAACATGGATATTTCAACTTTGGTCCAAACGCTTCTCATATGATGGCAGTTTGCGAGACTTCCAAGAAAGTTATCGTTGAAGTAAATAAAAATATGCCTCGCTGCTTAGGCGGATTTGAAAACAGCATCCATATTTCCGATGTTGATTTCATCGTAGAAGGCGAGAACCCGGCTATCGGTGAATTAGGCGGCGGCGGAGCTGCCACTGAAATCGATCAGGCAGTTGCAAAATTAATCGTAGATGAGATTCCAAATGGTGCATGTCTCCAGCTTGGTATCGGTGGAATGCCAAATGCTGTTGGTTCCATGATTGCAGAATCTGATTTGAAAGATTTAGGTGTACATACCGAAATGTACGTTGATGCATTCGTTGATATTGCAAGAGCAGGAAAAATCAACGGTTCCAAGAAAAACATCGACCGTTTCCGTCAGACCTATGGTTTCGGTGCAGGAACTCAGAAAATGTATGACTACTTAGATGAAAACCCGGAACTTATGAGTGCTCCGGTAAGCTATACCAATGATATCCGTTCCATTTCCGCACTGGATAACTTTATTTCCATTAACAATGCAGTAAATGTAGACCTCTTCGGTCAGGTAAATGCAGAGTCTGCTGGAATCAAACACATCAGTGGTGCCGGCGGACAGTTAGACTTTGTTCTGGGTGCATACCTTTCTAATGGTGGTAAGAGCTTCATCTGCTGTTCTTCTACCTTTACAACCAGAGATGGTCAGTTAAAATCCCGTATCCTTCCTACCTTAGATCCAGGATCTATCGTAACCGATACCCGTGCCAACATCCACTATCTGGTAACAGAATATGGTAAAGTCAACTTAAAGGGACTTTCTACCTGGCAGAAATGTGAAGCAATTATCTCTGTCGCACATCCGGACTTCCGTGATGAATTAATCGCAGATGCAGAGAAAATGCATATCTGGAGAAGAAGCAACAAATAACTACGTAACTTTTAAAAATCCCATGGGAATACGTCATAATTTCACCGCTGGTGAATCTGACCTAATCCCATGGGATTTTTGCAATATGATAGGTGGAACCCTTATGATTCTGTCCATAAATGCACACAATTTTCATGTTATCTCTTTTTCCTCTCTTCCACAGATACTGCGATAAATTTCCCAGATTAAAAATCCGGAAAGCGGACCTAAAATAACACCGGCTGTTCCATATATTTTCAGACCTGCATAAATACTGATAATAACCGCCAGCGGATGCACGCCCAGCCCTCTTCCCATAAGCCTTGGCTCCATAAATTCCCGGATAAAGGTACTCAATATAAACAGTATACCATATATCACTGCCGCAAAATACTTTCCACGAAATAAATCGATAATCAGCCATGGAATAAAGACAAGTCCCGTGCCAATAAAAGGCAGTGCATCACTCATGCCAATCAGCACTCCCACCAGAATGGCATAAGAATTTCCGGTAAGGAACAGACCTACTATACATACGCCACTGATTAATGCCAATATAATAAGCTGTGCCTTAAGATATGTTCCACCGGCATGACACATATTTTGAAATATCCGTCCGCCCCAGAAATAAAAGCTGCTTTTTCTCCAACGCTGCACCAGATTATTATAATCACAGAGTATCAGTACTGCCGCCACAACAGTTACAATGCAGATGCCAAAGAATGCTGCCAGTCCCCGCAAAGATGCCAGCGAGCCATTCATCATTGCCGGAATCAGCTTCGTTTCTGCCTGACTGCTGACATATGCCGCACAGTTTTTTCCCCACTGCACCATTTTCTCTGTTTTCATGCCGGTGATTTCCGCAACCCGCTCACAACAACTGCACCAGAGTGTATCTGCTTTTCCAAATAATGCCGGATAATTCGTTATCAGTGATACAAGTTCGCAGATTCCCTTGTATACAAGATAGCCCATCGGCAGAAAAATCACTGCCAGCAGCAACAGCACTGCAGCCGTACTTACAATTCCTTTGGGAAGCTTTGTTTTCTCTGACAGAAAAGCTACTGGTTTACATAATATTCTTGCAATAAGGATTGCCAGTAAAAAAGGAATTACAATCGGCAGTGCGAAACGCATTCCCAAATATACTGCAACTGTAATCCCTGCTAAATATATAATCTTTTTTATAAGTTGTCTTGTTTTCCCAGTCATACCATCAGTATGTGGCATACCGGACTTTTTTATGTATTATAAATCTGAAAATAAATGAAATGCCTGACCTTTCGGTGTTATCTGAAACTGCATCTTCTTTTTGCTTGTGGGATGCAGAAATTCCAGCCGATAAGAACAAAGTGCCAGTGGAATCGACCTCATTCCCGGCAGACTTTCATTCTTCCTTCCATACTTTCTATCTCCCACCAATGGCCAGCCATGATGCGACATCTGCACACGAATCTGGTGATGCCGCCCGGTTTCTAATTTTACTTCAAGAAGACTGATTTCTTCCGCAGCTTCAGTTTTTTCCGATGTTCCATCCGCTGTACCCGCTCCTGAAGCAGCTTTACCATCTCTGCCATCTCTATCATCTTTATCATCAAGCGTACTACATTCCAGCACCCGATAGGTTAACGCCGCCCGCTTTGCATCTGCGGTTCCCTGTTTTACGACAGAAGAAGTATTACTTCTACCATCCTTCTTAAGAAAGTCAATAAGCTGTCCTTCTTTCGGTTCTGCTTTTCCATATACCACTGTCAGATAATATTTTCCAAAACCGTTTTTCTGCATCTGCCGGTTCAGCTCTGCTGTGGCTTCTTTGGTCTTTCCAAAGACCATTACGCCTTCCACCGGCTGGTCTAAGCGATGGATGATTCCAATAAAGGGAGTCTCTCCTTTTGCAGCAAGATAATTCCGAAGCAGGCTCTCCATATCCTGCTCGCCCATACGCTTCGTCTGCACTGCAATCCCTGCCGGTTTTACACAGACAAGCAGCTTGTCATCCTCATATAAAATATGTTCTGCAATCTTATACATATACTTTTTCCTGCATCTCCTGTGCATTTTCTAATTGTAAAAATAAAGCTGAATTTGTTTTTACATAAATTTTAATACATACAAAGTCAACAATAATAGCTGCCGCAATAAGTAAAGCAAATAACAATGCCACCGGATTAGCTGCTACCAGACCATTTATAATTTAAATCTGTAACCTACCCCCCAGCTCAGACAGCTTTGCTGGCTGACGCGCGCATGCGCATCTATAGACAATCTGGGGCTACACATTCTATAATTTAAATCTGTATCCTACCCCCCAGATTGTCTCGATATACTGAGGCTTTGCGGTATCCATTTCAATTTTCTCACGAATCTTTTTGATATGTACTGTTACGGTTGCGATATCACCAACGGATTCCATATCCCAGATTTCTTTAAACAGTTCTTCCTTGGTAAATACATGATTCGGATTCTGCGCTAAGAATACCAGTAAATCAAATTCCTTTGTGGTAAATGCCTTTTCCTCGCCATTTACCCAGACGCGGCGGGCTGTCTTATCAATCTTGATTCCACGAATCTCAATAATATCATTTTCCTGCACATTGCTGCCAATCAGTCTTTCATAACGGGCAAGGTGTGCCTTTACTCTTGCTACCAGCTCGCTTGGGGAGAATGGTTTTGTGATATAATCATCCGCACCCAGTCCCAGTCCGCGAATCTTGTCAATATCATCCTTCTTGGCAGATACCATAAGAATCGGTGTATTCTTTACTTCACGAATACGTTTGCAGATTTCGAAGCCGTCCATGCCCGGAAGCATCAGGTCTAAGATATACATGTCAAAATCAGATGCCAGTGCTTTCTCTAAGCCCCTTGCTCCATCACTTTCGATTTCGACATCGAAACCGCTTAACTCTAAATAATCCTTCTCCAGTTCTGCAATTGAAACCTCATCTTCAATAATCAATACTTTACTCATTTGGAACCTCCTGATATTTTCTCAGTACAAAATACATGATTGTACCTGTTTCTTCTTTACTGGTTGCCCATATCTTTCCGCCATGGTCTTCAATAATTTTACGGACAATGGATAAACCAATACCGCTTCCGCCGGTTGCAGAATTTCTTGAAGTATCTGCCCGGAAGAACCGGTCAAAGATATATGGCAGGTCTTTCTTTGCAATTCCTTTTCCATTATCTTCTATCTCTACCTGGATAAAATCACCCACATCCTTTACACGAATATTGATAAAGCCCTTCGGCTTATCCAGATATTTGATGGAATTATTAATAATATTATGAATGACACGCTTTAACTGCTCCGGGTCTGCAATAATCTGCACATCATCCCCAGCGTAATTAAAATACGATAAACCAATATTTTTTGCCTCTAAATCCAGGCCGATTTCTTCTACGCAGTCATCGAAATATTCCATTACATTTATCTTGCTAAAATTATATGGAATTCGATTAGTATCAATCTTTGAATAAAGTGTCAGCTCATTTAATAGTAAATCCATCTCATTGGCTTTATTATAAATGGTCTTGATATATTTATCCCTTTTTTCCGGCGTATCTGCCACACCATCCATCAGACCTTCCGAATAACCTTTCACAGCAGTAATCGGGGTCTTTAAATCGTGGGCAATATTACTGATTAAAACACGGTTTTCTTTCTCTGATGCCAGCTTCTCTTCTGCAGAATCTTTCAGTCTCTGCCGCATCTCTTCGAAGTTCTGGCACAGCTCACCAATTTCATCATTGCTGTCTATTTCCAAAGTAAAATCAAGGTTTCCCTCTTTGATATTCTGGGTTGCCATCTCTAACTTCTTAATCGGAGTAATGATGCTCCGGTAATTCCATATGGTAAGCATACCTGCCGTCAACAAAAGTATCAATAACACAGAAATAATAATATCTATCAGAAGTTCCTTCATTTCCGGCACAAGTGATTTAATAGATGTAATTACAAACAACGTTCCTTCCGAACCATCCGAAAAATCAAAGTCAATCCGCTTAATCATTTCCTGTTTATCACTGTCAATGAAATAGCCGGTCTCTCCCCCTGTCTTTGTATCCATGTAATCCGGCAGATTTTCCGGAACCGTATTCAAATCATTCGTTCCCACATAGACTTCTTCATTATCCCTCATGACAATCAGGTAGGAGTTTTTCCCCTGCAGAGTCTCATTAACCTGCATTAAATATTTCATGTCCAGGAATTTGTCCGGGTCGCTTTCCGCTGTATCCAGTAACTTCTGACAACTGTCCTTTGTCACCCGGTTCCACATCTGCACCGTATTGGTCAGATAACTAATATTTCCATCTTCCACCTGATAGGTGTTGGCAATATCTCTTAACTGAAAATAACGGAATCCGCACATTGCCAACGCGGCCAATGTCACCGGCACAAATATGATAATACAAAATGATATAATCAACTTTGTCCTTAGTTTCATTCTCAAGCCTCCAGTTTTTCATAATCATAGTATACCACATGCAGTCTCTTTTCCCATGAAAATTCTGAGAATTATTCTAAAGAATTTATAAATTATTTTCCAACCACCCAAAACTCTTTGCTGGTTTTCTCATTAAAACTACGAGAAACACGCTTTGCGAGTTTCTCGAGTTATCGCGGTGCTCGCCAAATCTGCATGCAAGCATGCGATTTTTCTCGCTACTCGCGTAAATGCCAAAAGACCTCTTTCCGGCATTTCAATCATTTCCCTTAAGAAATAAATCTTTTCCGAAAAGAGGTCTTTCTTCTTTATACTATTCTGGAATCTATTCCAATATTATAAGTGTTTCTTTAATTCATCAACTTTGTCCAACGCTTCCCATGGAAGTGCAACATCGGTTCTTCCAAAGTGACCATATGCTGCTGTCGGGCGATAAATCGGTCTGCGTAAATCAAGCATCTTGATAATTCCTGCCGGACGAAGGTCAAAGTTCTCACGGATAATTTCTACTAATTTCTCATCAGAAACTTTTCCGGTGCCAAAAGTATCAACCATAACAGAAGTAGGCTGTGCTACACCGATTGCATAAGATAACTGAATCTCACAACGCTCTGCAAGACCTGCTGCTACTAAGTTCTTAGCAACGTAACGTGCTGCATATGCTGCTGAACGGTCAACCTTGGTGCAATCCTTACCGGAGAATGCTCCGCCGCCGTGACGGGCGTATCCACCGTATGTATCTACGATAATTTTACGTCCGGTAAGACCTGCATCACCGTGTGGTCCACCGATTACGAAACGTCCGGTTGGGTTGATGAAAAATTTAGTATTCTCATCAACTAATTCCTTTGGAAGGACTGGGTCAAAAACATATTTCTTAATATCCTCATGAATCTGTTCCTGAGTTACATCCTCGTCATGCTGTGTAGAAAGTACAACTGCCTCTAATCTCTTTGGTTTTCCAGCCTCATCATACTCTACAGAAACCTGTGATTTTCCGTCTGGTCTTAAGTATTTTAAAGTACCATCTTTACGAACTTTGGTTAACTGTAATGCCAGTTTGTGAGCTAAAGAAATCGGATATGGCATATATTCCGGTGTCTCGTTGGTTGCATAACCAAACATCATACCCTGATCTCCGGCACCGATTGCTTCAATCTCCTCATCGGTCATTTTATTTTCTTTTGCTTCCAAAGCCTTGTCAACACCCATTGCAATATCCGGTGACTGCTGGTCTAATGCTACCATAACAGCACAGGTATGTCCGTCAAATCCGGTTTCTGCATGGTCATAACCGATTTCATTTACAGTATTTCTTACAATTGCAGGAATGTCTAATTTTGCCTTTGTAGTAATCTCTCCTGTTACAAGTACAAATCCGGTACAGCTTGCTGTCTCACAGGCAACACGGCTCATTGGATCCTCTGCCATACATGCGTCAAGAATTGCATCTGAAATCGCATCACACATTTTGTCTGGATGTCCTTCTGTTACGGACTCTGATGTGAATAATCTTTTTTCCATCGTTTTCTCCTCTCGTTTTGTTGATTCCCTTATTAAGTATCTGGTGGATGCGCTTGGCTCCTCTTTCTTCCAGACCTTTTTTCGCTGCTCGCGTAAAATAAAAAAAACCGCTTACATTATAAGCGGACCCGATAACGGTAAAGATAATCAAATCCTCTTATTGTTCGACTTACTCGCTCAGGTTGGCACCTTCCTTATGTTGTGGGGTTGCCGTGACTTCATTGATCCTATGTATCTCCATCACTCTGAATAAGAGAAATTACAATATTAAATTTTCAAATCTCTATGGGAAAGAATACACCTATTATATCGAAATGTCAAGCACCATATTTTCTCATCAACAGAGAAAACATTCCTTATTACTTTTTGTATCCTTTTGACAAATTTTGCCGATTTTTACTGTTAAGATTGACATTTTTAGCAAAAAGAATATACTTAAATAGGAATATAATTGTGATTTGTTCTATCATAATTATAAAATCCATCCAGAATGAGGACCACATGCATGAAAGAATATCAGACAAAAGATTTGTTACCAGGTATGGTTACAGCAATTCCTGTCCGCACCAAGCGTGGACAGCTTATTATTAATCCGAATGTAGAACTTACGCGTACCCTGATTTCCAGACTGGAATTTTATGGCATCGCCAGTGTGCAGATTACAGAAAATAAACAGGTCGCTACTCCAATGGAAACGCCAAAAGATCCGGCATATTTTCCTGCCAAAATCCCTGTTTCTGCACCAAGTCCGGTTTCTGATGCTTCTTACTCACAGAAGCTCAAAAGTTCTCCGGAATTCCAGCGTTTTCAGGTAGATTTCACCCTGCGTTCCCAAGATTTAAAGAACTGTTTTGATGCTTATCTTTCCGATGGAGGAACCGTAAACAAAGAAGAGCTTTTATCAAAGACCATTTCTTTAGTAAGTCCAAAGCAGACCACTCTGGATGTCTTTGATATGTTACATAATATGCGTCAGGTCAACGACAGCACCTATGCACACAGTCTGAATGTTGCCATCATCTCCCGTATTATCGGAAAATGGCTGCATTTTTCCAATGAAGAATTAGACACTCTCACCCTTGCCGGTCTGCTTCATGACATCGGTAAGACAAAAATTCCGGATGAGGTCTTAAATAAAGACGGAAAATTAACAGATGAAGAATTCCAGATGATTCGTAATCATCCGAAATATGGCTACGATATTTTAAAACCCCAGCCATTAAATTCCCATATTAAAAAGGCAGCTCTCATGCACCATGAACGTTGCGATGGTTCCGGTTATCCAATGGGGCTTACCATGGAAGAAATCGATGACTATGCACTCATCATTGCAATTGCCGATGTTTACGATGCCATGACAGCAGCACGCTCCTATCGTGCTCCCCTTTGTCCGTTTGAGGTAATTGCCGAATTTGAAAAAGACGGTCTGCAGAAATATAAGCCAAAGTATATCCTGACCTTCTTAGAGAATATTGCCAATGCATACCAGAACAACCGGGTTATGTTAAGTGATGGTACTTCCGCCCGCATTGTTTTATTGAATCATCGTCGTCTTTCCAAGCCACTGGTTCAGTTAGATGATGGAGCCTGTATTGACCTTGAGAAAAGTCCTTTATATATCAAAGCAATCATATAAACTACGAGAAACACGCTTTGCGAGTTTCTCGAGTTATCGCGGTGCTCGTCAAATCTGCATGCAAGCATGCGATTTTTCTCGCTACTCGCGTAAAAAAGATATCTGATAACTATGCCTCATTTGTAGCATATTTACCAGATATCTTTTTTTGGTTATGATAACGCTTTTTAACACTTCTGTCTCATTGCAATATTCATATTAGTATTTATATTCAAAACTTTCTATATTGTGATGCTCTTATCTTATGATACTTTCAATGTGAATTTCTGGATTTCTTTCTCGGAACTTACCTTTTCAATCATTGCACCAAGGGAAGCTAATTTCTCTTCAAAATGTTCATATCCACGTTCAATATAATAAATATCATCTACAATGGTGATGCCTTCTGCTGCAAGACCTGCAATTACAAGGGCTGCACCTGCTCTTAAATCCGGAGCACTGACTCTTGCACCTGTGAATTTTTCAACACCGGTAATAATTGCAATATTGCTCTCTACTTTCACCTGTGCACCCATACGGGTCAGTTCATCTACATATTTGAAACGGTTTTCAAAAATACTCTCCGTTACGGTACTTGTTCCTTCTGCTAATGCTAAAAGCACCGACATCTGTGGCTGCATATCTGTTGGAAAGCCAGGATACGGTAAAGTAGTTACCTGGGTATGATGCAATGGCTTGCTGGATACCACACGTACTGCATCATCAAATTCTTCCACTTCACAACCAATTTCAATTAATTTTGCTGTGGTTGCCTCTAAATGCTTGGGAATAACATTTTTAACAGTTACATCACCTTTGGTTGCAGCCGCTGCAAACATAAAAGTTCCTGCTTCAATCTGATCCGGAATAATAGAATATTCTGTTTTATGAAGCTTCTCTACACCCACAATACGGATGACATCTGTTCCTGCACCACGGATATTTGCTCCCATGCTGTTTAAGAAGTTTGCTACGTCTACGACATGTGGCTCCTTAGCTGCATTTTCAATAATCGTCTTTCCCTCTGCCATGGATGCCGCCATCATAATGTTAATGGTTGCTCCTACAGAAACTTTATCTAAATAAATATGGTTTCCCACCAGATGTTCTGCAGTAGCAGAAATTAACCCATGCTGAATATCAACATCGGCTCCTAACGCGCGAAAACCTTTCAGATGAAGGTCAATCGGACGGGTTCCGATTGCGCAGCCACCCGGAAAAGCCACTTCTGCTTTCTTATATTTGCCAAGTAATGCTCCTAACAGATAGTAAGAAGCTCTGATTTTATTAATATATTCATAGTCCACGCTCAAATCATGAATCAGTGAACCATTAATCTTTACCCTATGTTCTCCAAGACGCTCTATCTTAGCACCAATTCCCTCCATGGCACTTAATAACACATTAATATCACGAACGTTTGGTAAATTATCTATTATTACGGTCTCATCCGTCATAATTGCTGCCGCAAGAATTCCCAGTGCAGCATTCTTAGCTCCACCAATCTCAACTTCGCCAACCAAAGGATTTCCACCTTTAATCACATACTGTTCCATCTCGCACCTCTATGCTTAGATTCCCTACAAAATTACAAACAAAATATTATAGTAACTTATTTCCTCTTTTGTCAAGTATTTCTCGTACCTCAAAAGAATTATCTACAATAGTATTATTATATTATATATTCACTGACTTGTAAATCGAAATTAATTCAGATAGTTCACCGGATTTACCTGGGAACCATTAATTAATATCTCAAAATGCACATGCGGACCTGTAGAACGTCCCGTACTTCCGCTTAATGCGATTACTTCACCCTGTGATACGCTCTGCCCTGCTTTTACCAGTAATTTACTGTTATGTGCATAACGTGTCATTCTTCCATCCGGATGGCTGATTAAGACGCAGTTGCCATATCCGGAAACATAGCCGGCACTGACTACTACACCATTGCTGGATGCAAATACCTTGGTTCCGGTCGGACATGCCCAGTCAATTCCTTTATGCATTCTGCCCCATCTTCTTCCAAAACCGGAAGAAACTCTTCCGCCAATCAGCGGTTTAATGTAAGTTGGCGGTATCTTGGTTCCACGCTCAATAACTGCCGGCGTTGACTCTGTCAGTATGGTCTGGTGGATCATACTCCGCTCCGTCTCAATTCCATTCTCTGTTGTCACCACCATATTAACCTCGCGATGTCCGGTAGTTCCCTCTGCAAGCACCACTTCGTCGGTCGTATACCAGGAATCATTCGGTACAATCTCCGGCTCTGCGGTATAATCCTCTTCATATACTACGCCTTCGCTGATCCGTAAGCTGATATCCGGCTGAGGCACCGACAGAATCAGTTCTTCACCGGCACTGATTACTGCATCTTCCCCGGACAATCCATTGAGTGCTATGATTGCTGCCACCGATGTATCATGCTCCTGTGCAATAACCGACAGACAGTCTCCCGGCTGTATCTCATATATTTTATTCGTTTCTTTCTCTTTTGTTACTTCTTCCACCGCGGCATCTATATCCGTCAGAGTGTCCGCTGCTACCAGATTGGTGAACACTTCCACATCCTGTGCAAATTCCATCGAAAGAATTCCGGTTTCATAATTATTTTCCCCGGGATTCTCCTGTGCATCGGAAAGATAGATTCCAAGCTGCTGCGCAATACCGGCATCCGCAGAAGCTTCTGTTTTTTCTGAAACGCCTGCCTCTTTTAAGTTTGCAAGAAGCATTCCCTCCTGATGATCTGTTTCCTTTTTGAACTCTATCTCAAACCGATTGTCCGTATCCTGTTCTTCTTTCAAACGTCCTAAAAACGTTTCTACTTCATCTAAAGTTGCAAAAGAAAGCTGGTTTTCACCGGCACTTACCGTATATGCAAAGATTTCTCCGGAATTTTCTTTCTTAAGCTCCTTTGTAATCTTTTCTTTTAATGCAGTTTCACTTAACAGTTTCTGAAATGGCTTATGGCTTTCTGTTGTCTCATAAGAAATCTCCTGCATCAGATAGCCTTCACTCTCTTTTGCCATTTGCCGCCGGCTTTCGTGTACTGCCTTTTCCACATCTGTCTTGCTGCTGACACAGCCTACCACTTTATTATTTACGGTTACCACAAAATAATTCTGTCCCAGTGAAAATTTCTGCAAAAGTACCACCAGTACCAGACAGACGAAAAATATGCCTGCTGCCCACATGCGGATACGAATCTTTTTATCGACTTTTCCAATTCTATTTAAAGTTGTTGATTTCTTTTTCTGCTCCTGCATCTTATCTGACTTCTTCATTTTATCTGATCCCTGCATCTTCACAGGTTCCTGTGCATTCCCTGGTATCTGCATCTTTTATTCCATCCCGAGTTTTTCTTTTACTGCATCAATTGTTTCACGAATTGACAATCCCTCTTCGTTTACTGTTACATCCGCATATTTTTCATAGTATGCAGTTCTCTCATCATACAAATCTTTCAGCGTCTGGCCATCATTCAATACCACACCGCGGTTTTTCAAATCACCAAGACGCTCTTCTAATGTCTCATAAGATACACTCAGATAAAGTACGGTTGCAATTTCTTTATAATGCTCCATGGCATTTGCACAATATACTGCACTGCCTCCTGTGGCAATGACTGCTTTATGTCCTTCTATGCTGCTGTTTACCTCATCCTCAATCTCAAGAAATCCTTCTGTTCCATTCTCTGCAATCAGCTCACACAAAAGCTTTCCAGTCTGCTGCTGAATGACTAAATCTGCATCCACAAAATTATAGCCTAATGCCTTCGCCAATACGACACCTACAGTACTTTTTCCTACGCCCGGCATTCCGATTAATACGATATTGTCTTTCATTCCATACTCCTGTATCTATGTGATAGAAAAGAAGCAGAAAAATAAATTTTCTGCTTCTCTATGTTCTTGTTACTTTATAATTTCTGCAATTATTCTGTTGCTGCCTCTGATGCTGTCTCTGTCTCACTTACAGATTCTGTTTCTGTATCTGTTTTCTTGATGGTATAGAGCTTATCAAAGTTAACAGCTGCCCATACATCATCATTTACCGTCCATTCTTTTTCTTCCTTGTAGCTGTCGCATACTTCAGTATATTTATCGGACTGACGCTGGGAAACAATTGTTTCTTTCTCTTTGTCTGTTGCATCACGGTCAAATTCACTGTCTAAGCGGATAACATAATATCCTTTTCCATCTACGGAAATCATGGAAGAAACTTCTCCCTCTTTTAACGCATCTGCTGCTGTAATAATGGATGCATCCATACTTCCGGTTGCTGTTCCATCTTCACCGATTTCATCACTGCCGTATGAATAAGTGCTTACAGTATATCCGTTGTCTGTTGCTGCTGCATCAAAATCAGTTTTCGCTTCTTCTGCGATTTTCTCTGCAGTTTTTTCTAATTCTGCCTTCTCATCATCGGTATATTCCACATAATTCTTGCTGTCATCATAATGTGCCTCGGTAGAAACCTTGATATAACTGAATGTTCTCTGTGCCGCTTCTTCATCAGAAACTTCGGTATCTACAGTTGCAATGATTGCATTATGCATCTTCTTCTGAATCAGGTTCAGTCGAAGCATTTCTGCTACATATTCTTTCTTGGCACCCATGGTCCTGATTGCTTCCTTACTGTTATCATCCATGAACTGCTGTGCTGCAGTATCAATATCAGAAAGCTCCTCATCCGTTATTTCCACACCATAGTCTTTCATATGGTCTTCCAAGAGATAATTGGTCTGAATCTGTGTCAGGATTCCATCTTTTACATTATCCTGCATAGTCTTACCGTTTCCGGATAAATCCTGTGACCACATATTTTCCTTAGCATATCCCATGGTAATATAGCTGTCATAGGATACTGCTGTATACTGTGCCATAAAGTTGGCAAGTCCAAGTGAAATCTCTTTATCTCCTAATGTAGCAACAACTGCATCTTCATCGATTCTGCTGCCACATCCTGTCATAGCTACGGAAGCTGCAGTAACAACCGCCAATGCAAGTGCTGTGAATTTCTTAAATCTCATATCACGTTCCTCCAAAATATTTATCATCGTTCTATTATAGTGCTTTTTCGTACATGCCGCAAGATTTTTATGCAGTTAAGCATCCTTTTTTATGGTTTTTTCTACTAGAATCGTCTGCACATCCAACACAAACTGGCGGATATAGTCGATACTGCTGCCTGATACTGTCCGGCTGTTGGTTCCCCGGTTCAGCACAAAATACGGTCCTTTCTGATCTGGTATAAATTTCAACGCATGATCATATTTTGACAGAAGTTCCGGTATTTTTGCCGGATTCACCGCAGCTTTTTCATACATGACAAAGCGCACTGTATTGCCACGCTCTACCACTTCCTTCATATACGCCTGATGCGCCAGCACTTTTATCAATGCAATGGAAAGAAGGTTTGTTACTGATTTTGGCGGGTCTCCAAAACGGTCTGTCAGCTCATCAAGCATCTCATCACTTTCTGAATCATTTTCAATGGCTGCAATTCGTTTATAAATATCCAGCTTCTGTGTCTCGTTTGGAATATAGGACGGTGGGATAAATGCATCCATTTCCACATCTACTGTTGTATCGAAGCTTTCTTCCACTCCGATTCCCTTCTCCTGTTTGACAGCCTCATTGAGCATCTTGCAGTAAAGGTCATAACCGACTGCCTCCATGTGTCCGCTCTGCTGGGCACCCAGCAGGTTTCCGGCTCCACGGATTTCCAAATCCCGCATGGCAATCTTAAAGCCGCTTCCTAAGTCTGTATATTCCTTGATTGCAGCCAGACGTTTCTCTGCGATTTCTTTTAACATTTTATCCCGGCGGTACATTAAGAACGCATATGCCGTCCGATTGGAACGCCCTACTCTTCCGCGAAGCTGATAGAGCTGTGACAGTCCCATATTATCCGCATCATGAATAATCATGGTATTTACATTGGAAATATCAAGCCCCGTCTCGATAATCGTTGTAGATACCAGCACATCAATCTCTCCGTTGATAAACTGATACATAATATCCTCAAGTTCCCGTTCCTTCATCTGTCCGTGGGCAAATGCCACATTAGCATCCGGCACCAGTTCTGAAATTTTCGCTGCCATTTCTGCAATCTGGTTTACCCGGTTAAATACATAATAAACCTGTCCGTCTCTTGCTAATTCCCGGCAGATTGCCTCCCGCACCATTTCTTCATTATATTCCATGACATAAGTCTGGATTGCCACACGATCCATCGGCGGCTCCTCTAAAACACTCATATCGCGGATTCCGATAAGGCTCATATGCAATGTCCTTGGAATTGGTGTTGCCGTTAAAGTCAGCACATCCACATCCTTTTTCATCTGCTTGATTTTCTCTTTATGAGCCACACCAAAACGCTGCTCCTCATCGATAATGAGAAGTCCCAAATCCTTAAATTTCACATCCTCAGAAAGCACTCTGTGGGTTCCGATAATAATATCCACCATGCCTTTTTTCAAATCTTCGATGGTTTTCTTCTGCTCTTTTGGGCTGCGGAAACGGCAAAGCAAATCTACTCTTACCGGGAAATCTTTCATCCGCTGGGCAAAGGTATTATAGTGCTGCTGCGCCAGGATTGTGGTCGGTACTAAATAAACTACCTGTTTTCCCTCCTGCACCGCCTTAAAGGCAGCACGGATTGCCACCTCCGTCTTGCCATATCCTACGTCTCCGCAAATCAGACGATCCATAATCTTGGTACTTTCCATGTCCTTCTTGGTTGCTTCAATGGCAAGTTCCTGATCTTCTGTCTCCTCAAATGGAAACATCTCTTCAAATTCCTTCTGCCATACAGTATCCGGACCATAGACATAGCCTTCTTTGTTCTGCCGGACAGCATAGAGTTCCACCAGTTCGTGGGCAATTTCTTTTACCGCACCACGCACTCTGGTTTTTGTCTTATCCCAGTCCGGGCTGCCCAGCCGGTTTAACTTCGGTTTCTTGGCATCGGAACCGGCATATTTCTGAATCAGTTCCAGCTGGGTTGCAAGAATATAAAGATTGCCTCCCTTGGCATATTCAATCTTGATATAGTCCTTGACTTTTTTATCGACTTCGATTTTCTCGATTCCACGATAAATGCCAAGGCCGTGATTTTCATGTACCACATAATCACCTACATGAAGGTCACGAAAGCTCTGTATCTTTTCTCCCTCATAGAGGCGGTGTTTCTTCCGTTTCTTCTTTTCCTGCCCGAATATATCACTTTCTGTGATAACCGCAAATTTAATCAGCGGGTATTCGTATCCACGTTTTACTTTTCCATAGGCAGTTAAGATTTCTCCCGGCTGCAATTCCCGTTCAAAATCTTTGGCATAATAACAGCTTACCTCTTCTTCCTGTAAATCCTTCGCCAGATGCTCTGCCCTTGTCTTAGATGCGGATAATACAACGACCCGGTATCCGTTTTTCTTATAATTCTTTAAATCCTTCACCAGCGTTGCAAAGCTGTTATTATAGGAATTCACACCCTGCACCTGAATATGGTAACGGTTCGTAATGTCTAACTCCCGCACCTTCATATCCAGTGCTGCCAGTGCAAGTCCGTGGAAACTCTGCATCTTCGCAGTAATTTCCTTTCCGGTAAAGAGCGTTTCTGCCTGTCCCGGCAGGATATAACCCTTCTCCAAGCGCTGCTTCATGCTCTCTTCAAATTCCTGCTCTGTCACTCTGCCCTTTTCCATCAGCCGGGCAGGTTCATCCAGGACTAAAAGAGTCTCGTCTTTGCCAAAATAATCCAAAAGGCTTACCGCCTCCGGGAAGAAATATGCAAGGCTGCTGTCCAAATTAGCTGCACCACCTAATTCTTCTATCTCTTCTTCCAAAGCAGCCGCCGTCTGTTTGATGCGATGGCCTTCTTCATTTTTCATCTGGTCGCGGAACTTCTTTTCTGCCTTTACCGCTTCCTGTCGAATTTTCTTCAAGCCTGCCTGCTTCCGTTCTTCCGTCAGCACCAGTTCCGTTGCAGGATACAACGTAATTTCTTCCAAATTCTCTATGGAACGCTGGCTCTCCGCCTCAAAGCTTCGCAGGGAATCAATGGTATCTCCCCACATTTCAATACGCAGCGGATTTTCTTCCGTCAGAGGATATATATCAAGGATTCCTCCACGCACCGCAAATTCTCCCGGCATTTCCACCTGATAATTGCGCACATACCCCATCTGCAAAAGCCGCTTTGTCTCTGCTTCAAAGTCTAATTCGTCTTCCACCTTATAAGTACGCACCGCTTCTTTAAAGGCTTCAAGTCCTGCCATCCGGTTCATCAGTCCGTCAAAAGTCAATACCACTGTAACCGGCTTCTTTTCGGATAAACGTTTTAACAGGGCAATCCTCTCTCCGGTAAGCTGATTACTTCTGATATCCGACTGATAAAATAAAATATCCTTCGCCGGGAAATAGAGAGTCTCCCTGTCGAAAAAACGATAATCTTCTAAGATTTCCCTTGCTTTTTGTTCGTTAAAAGTAACGATGATTTTATTTCTAAAACCATCGTTCGCCGCAAATACCATATGTGCCTTCTGCGCATCCATGCATCCGGATATCTGAACGATACCTTGATTGCTCTTTAGCTGCTTTAAGGCATTTTGCAATTCTTCCAGTTCCGAAAGGGGCTGCAAAAATACATTCATAATGTTCTTCCTTTAATTATAGTCATTCATTGCCTGTTCGATTTTTCCATCGACAATCAGTTCTACCGCAGATACCGCATCTAAAAATGCTTCCTCTGCCAGTTTCCGGTCTGCCTTATCCATATGACCAAGGACATGGTCTGCCAAATCCCAGCCCTGTGGTTTCTCACCGACACCTACCTTGATCCTAGCAAACTGCTCTGTTCCCACCTGCGCAATGATATTTTTAATTCCATTGTGTCCGCCGGCACTGCCTTTTTTACGAATCCGTATTCTTCCCGGTGCCAGGCTGATATCATCAAAAATCACTAACAGTTCACTGGCCGGATCCACTTTATAGAAATTTACTGCTTCAGCGATGCTTTCTCCGCTTAAGTTCATAAAAGTCTGTGGCTTCACCAGAACAACTTTTTCACTTCCGATCATTCCTTTGCCGCAGATTGCTTTATACTTTTTTTCGTCCATCCTTATATTATATTTTTCTGCCAGTACATCCATGACATCAAAGCCAACATTATGTCTGGTATGTTCATATTTCTTTCCAGGATTTCCAAGTCCCGCTATAATGTACATTCTTTCTTCCTTCTTCTGATGATTTCTGCAGCTGATTCTAACTGCTTCTGGTCATTTACTCCATTGATGTCTTCCGGGCTTTCCAGTGCAAATGCATCTACACGAAGTCCTTTTTCCTTTAATATCGTAAGCGTATCCGGCAGATAATATTCACCCTGTGCGTTATTCGGCTGAATCTTATCCAATGCCTGTGATAATTCCCAGGTATTAAATACATACATTCCGGAATTAATCTCATGAGATTTCAACTCTTCTTCGTTTGCATCCTTATGTTCTACGCTCTTTATAAATTCTCCAGATTCATTGCGGATAATTCTTCCGTATCCGGTCGGGTCATCTATCGTTGCTGACAATACGGTTACTGCATTTTTATGCTGGATATGATGCTTCAAAAGCTGCTTTAAGGTTGCAGATGTAATCAGTGGCGCATCTCCAAAAAGAATCAGTGTATGTCCTTCTTTTCCCAGAAAATCCTTGGCACATTTTACCGCATGACCAGTTCCAAGCTGCTGCTCCTGCAGTACAAATGTTACATCATCTTTATGTGAAATGGTATTCTCTACCTCTTCATGCTTATAGCCTACCACCAGACAGATATCCTCCGCTCCTGCTCCTTCTGCCGCTTCAATTACATAATCTACCAGACACTTTCCGTCTATTGTATGCACTACTTTCGGAAGGTCTGACTGCATTCTGGTTCCCTTTCCAGCTGCCAATATTACCGCTTTTAATGCTTCCATATTTTTATCCTCTTTATTCCTCTCCGGCTTTCTGCCGAAAATACTGTTATATTTTAGTATACTTCTTTCCTAGAAATTTGTCATCCTTTTTTCCACAATATGAAATAGATGACAATGTAAATCTGCCGTGGGGCAAATGGAAAAGCGAAAAAGACTATAAGGAGCACTAAGAATTTTGAAAAAAATTTTTATCAGTTCTGACAACCGGCGCAAATCAACATCCATGTTGCTTGCGCCTCGCCGGCACTTCCCTGTGCCGGCGTTGTCTGTTTTCGCCCGAAATTCCAAGTGCTCCTAACAGTCTTTTTCATGCTTTCTCATTTGCCCCACGGCATATTTATACTTCATTCTATCAATTGTTCCAAAAAAAGAAATGTGAAAAACAGGCTGCCACATTTCTGTGACAGCCTGCTCGTCTTCCTTATTCTATGTACGTGTTACGCCTCCTCAGCTGCGATTTCACTTTCGTACTTTTCTAAAATAATCTGCTGTATCTTATTTCTGGTATCTGAGTTAATTGGATGTGCAATGTCTCTGTATTCCCCATCAGCAGCCTTGCGGCTTGGCATTGCAATGAAGAGTCCCTTCTCTCCGTCAATCACCTTGATATCATGTACAACAAATTCTTCATCTATGGTAATGGATACCACAGCTTTCATTTTACCTTCTTTTTCAACTTTACGTATTCTTACATCTGTAATCTGCATTATGTTACCCCCTTCACGCCTTTCTCTTAAGTCTTCTGCCTACAGTGCATATCTGTCATTGCGTTCAAGTACAACCTTTACTCCGTCGTCACCGCAATAATACGTGTTGGCTTTCAGCGTTCCACGGCTTTCCACGATACAGTTTTCAATATGCGTATTATCTCCAATATATACGTCATTGAGAATAATGGAATTCTTGATTACACAATTCTTTCCTACAAACACATTTTTAAACAATACAGAATTTTCTATTTTACTGTTGATGATACATCCACTGGAAATCAGGCTGTTCTTCACATCAGAACCTGCATTGTATTTTGCTGGTGGATAATCATCTACTTTCGAATAGATATGCGGTGTCTCACGGAAGAAGTAATTTCTCACTTCCGGTTTCAGGAAATCCATATTGGTATTGTAATATGAATCTACTGTTGCAATATTGCTCCAGTAATCTTCCATTTTATATCCATAAATTCGTTTCATATTCTTATAACGAATCAGAATATCTGTAACGAAATCCCATCTGTCTTCCTGACCGCTCCGCTCTAACATTTCAATCAGCTGTCTTCTGCGGATGATATAAATACCGGTAGAAATTGTATTAGAGCTGGATACCATAGGTTTCTCTTCAAACTCTGTGATTCTGGATTCTTCATTCATGCGGATTACACCAAAGCGGCTGATATCTGCGCCTTCCGGCATATCCTTGCACACAACAGTTATATCAGCTTTCTTCTCAATATGGTAATCCAATACCTTATTGTAATCCAGCTTGTATACACAATCACCACCTGTAATAATTACATATGGCTCATGACGTTTTTTCAAGAAATCAATGTTCTGGTACATTGCATCTGCAGTTCCTCTGTACCACCAGCTGTTGTCAGCGGTTACGGTAGGAGTGAAGGTATAAAGACCTCCCTGTTTTCTTCCAAAATCCCACCATTTGGATGAACTTAAATGTTCATTTAAAGAACGTGCATTATACTGAGTCAGCACTGCAACGGTCTGAATATGTGAGTTGCTCATATTACTCAATGCAAAATCAATGCATCGGTAGCTTCCGCCGATTGGCATTGCTGCAATTGCACGCTTGCTGGAAAGTTCCTGCATACGATGATTGTTTCCACCTGCTAAAATTAATCCTAATGCCTTCATATTCTGTCACCTTCCTTAATAATAGCTCCACCGCCTGCTAACATTCCATCTGGATAATCTGACGGTTCCGTCACTCCGGAAATCGCTGTATTTTTTCCAATTGAAACTCCGTCTGGTATTACAGAATCTTCTCCGATAGTAACCAGATCAGATGCATATACTTTTTCATTCAATGTGCTTGGTGCATACTCGCCTACGCCTAAGTGGCAGTTTGCTCCAACAATGGTCTTATCTGCAATAATGGATTTCTCCACCACAGTATTCTCTCCAATCACACATTCTTTCATGATAATGGAATTGTGTACCACCGCACCCTTTTCAATCCGAACTCCTGCACCAATTACAGAATTCTGCACTTCTCCATAAATTTCAGCACCTTCTCCGATAATGCTGGTATCAACCTTGGACTCTGCTGCAAGATACTGCGGAGCTACATTATCGCTCTTGGTATAAATCTTCCAGTATTCTTCATAAAGGTTAAATTCCGGAATCAGATCAATCAATTCCATATTTGCTTCCCAATAGGAGGAAAGTGTTCCAACATCCTTCCAGTAACCATTGAATTCATAAGCAAATAAACGCTTTCCATTCTCATGGCAGTATGGAATAATATGCTTTCCGAAGTCACAATTACTCTGATCCTTCATAGCAATTAAACTGTCACGCAATACTTTCCAGTTGAATATGTATATTCCCATGGATGCGAGGTTGCTTCTCGGATGTTCCGGTTTTTCCTCGAACTCTTTAATTTTTTTATTTTCGTCTGTTATAACCACACCAAAACGGCTTGCTTCTTCTATTGGAACAGGCATTGCTGCAATTGTTACGTCTGCATTATTTTCCTTATGGAAATCAAGCATTACTTCATAATCCATCTTATAAATATGGTCGCCTGATAAAATCAGCACATAATCCGGATTATAAGTCTCCATATATTTCAGATTCTGGTAAATCGCATTTGCTGTACCAGTATACCATTCACTGTTATCACTTCTCTCATATGGAGGAAGAACCGTTACTCCTCCGTTATTACGGTCTAAGTCCCACGGAATTCCAATTCCAATATGTCTGTTTAATCTCAATGGCTGATACTGTGTCAGCACTCCAACGGTATCAATACCTGAGTTGATGCAGTTGCTCAATGGGAAGTCGATAATACGATACTTTCCTCCAAATGCGACTGCAGGCTTTGCTACACCGGAAGTTAATACTCCAAGACGGCTTCCTTGTCCGCCCGCCAAAAGCATGGCTATCATTTCTTTCTTAATCACGTCATTCACCTCTCGTCATAAAATCAGGTCATTTTGGTATAACAAAAGTATAACACACTGCCCATATGTTGTACAGCATTCTGTATAATTATTTTATCTTTTTTCGCATATTTTAGTCATTTTAGACAATTTTTGAACATTTCTTGTCATTTTTACAAAATCACCTCCATTATTTTGCATTCTTTTTTCCCGACAGACAAAATAGATTTGCAAATTCCCTGCATATGGTTATAATATTAGGAAGAAATCTTTTCTCAAGAAACGAAATTATAAGTCAGGCAGGTAAAGAATTATGTATTCATTAAATTTTGAAGAACCTATTCATGTACATTTTATCGGTATTGGCGGTATCAGTATGAGTGGTCTTGCAGAAATCTTGCTGGAAGAAGGTTTTACCATTTCCGGTTCTGATGCAAAGCAGTCTGCACTTACCGACAGCCTTGCCCAAAAAGGCGCAACCATTTACATTGGCCAGAAAGCATCTAACTTATCCATCCGTCCTGCACTGGTTGTCTATACTGCTGCCATCCGCGAGGACAATGAGGAATTTAAAGCAGCCGTAGATGCCGGTATTCCAATGCTTTCCCGTGCAGAACTGCTTGGACAGATTATGGATAACTATGAGAAATCCATTGCAGTTGCCGGTACCCATGGAAAAACCACTACCACATCCATGATTTCACAGATTCTTCTTGTTGCAAAGGCTGACCCTACAATCAGTGTTGGTGGTATCTTAGAAGCAATCGGTGGAAATATCCGCGTAGGTGGTTCAGAAGTATTCATTACCGAGGCCTGCGAATATACCAACAGTTTCCTGCATTTTCATCCGAAATACAGTATCATCACCAGTGTGGAAGCTGAGCATCTCGACTTCTTCAAAGATATCGATGATATCCGCCGTTCTTTCCATGAATTTGCCGGAAATACTGCACATGATGGTGTATTAATCATCAACGGCCAGATTGCAGCTTTAGATCAGATTACCAACAATTTGTCCTGTAGCGTCACTACTTATGGTTTATGCGAAAACGATGACTTTTATGCTAAAAATATTACTTATAATGATCATGCCTGCGGCACATATACTCTGATGCACAAAACCGAAGACTTAGGAACCGTTTCCTTAAGTGTTCCAGGCAGGCATAATGTCTCCAATTCACTGGCTGCCATTGCGCTTTGCTTAAATCTCGGTCTTCCTTTGGATGTTATCAAAAAGGGACTGTTTCAGTTTGGCGGCACCAAACGTCGTTTTGAATACAAAGGAACAAAGAACGGTATCACCATTATCGATGATTATGCACATCATCCGACCGAAGTAGCTGCTACATTAACCGCAGCCCGGAATTATCCACACGGACGGATTATCTGCGTTTTCCAGCCACACACCTATTCCAGAACCAAGGCATTCTTAAGTGATTTTGCCCGGGTGCTTTCCATGGCAGATATTGTAGTCCTTGCAGACATCTATGCCGCCAGAGAGAAAAATACGATTGGGATTTCTTCCAAAGACCTTTTGGCAGAGCTTCAGAAAAACGGTCAGGAAAGTTATTATTTCCCGTCTTTTGATGAGATTGAAAAATTTTTATCAGAAAAATGCATAAACAATGATTTGTTGATAACTATGGGGGCCGGAGACGTGTATCTTATAGGCGAACACCTTCTCCAACAGTAGTTATCCACATTATCCACATCGTAATTCACATTTTTGTGAATTATGGATGTGGATTTTTTTGTTTACATAATGTATTTTTGAAAATCGCCATTCTATCTGTATTAACCGCCAAACTGCTCCCATTTCAGTTACCATAATGCACTTTCAAAAGAAAGTTATCCACATTATTCACAATTCTGTGCAAATGTGGAAACCCTTGATTTTACTGGATTTTTGGTTAAAATAAGACTTCTCAATTTTAGATTCATATGCTATAATGTGGTCGGTGAAAGAGGGAGTTCTTATGACAGACATAACATTACATACGAAAAGCAAATCCACGGTTACCTGCGTATCCAATACCTTTATTGATGAGTATATGGCAGATGCCAATGGAGAATTTGTAAAAATTTATTTATATTTACTCCGCTGCATCAACGCAGCTGAGAATTTTTCCATTTCTAAGATGGCTGATAAATTTGACCATACAGAAAAGGATATTAAACGTGCCTTAAAATACTGGGAGAAGAAACACTTACTCCAGTTAGAATATAATTCCGGCGAACAGCTTACCGGCATCTGCCTGTGTGAGCCTGTTTCTGCGGTTACGCAGGATTCTGAACATGTGGAAAAGCCTACGGAAGTATCTTCTGTAGATATCCGTCCATCCTATACGAAAGACCAGATTCTGTCTTTCCAGAACGATGAGGCTTCCAGTGATTTATTATTCATTATTGAACGCTATATCGGACATCCTTTGTCCATCAAGGATTATGAAACCATTCTTTACTGGTCAGATGAATTGAAATTCTCCACAGACCTGATTGAATATCTGGTAGAATCCTGTGTGGACAACGGCCATAAGAGCATCCGCTATATGGACAAGATTGCCCTTTCCTGGTCTGCTTCTTCTATCCGTACTGCGGAGGATGCCAGACGTTCTTCCAGTGCCTATAAGCAGACACATTATGGTGTCATGAAGGCATTTGGAATCAGCGGCAGGAAACTGGCTGAATACGAACTTGAACTGGTAGATAAATGGACCAGCCAGTTTGGATTTACACTGGATATCATTTCCGAGGCATGCAAACGGACACTGCAGGCGACAAATCAGCCAAGCTTCCAGTATGCCGATACCATCTTAGAGAACTGGCATAAATGTAATATCCACCATTTAGAGGATATTGCTATATTAGACACTGCTTACAAAAAAAGCAAGGCATCTTCTTCCCGCAATGTCACCGTAAACAAGACTGCCGCCAACCGGTTTAACAATTTTTCACAGCGTACCTATAATTTTGAACAGCTTGAAAAACAGCTCTTAAATAATTAAGACACTTTTTCAGGAATACTAAAGGAGCATTTCATGTCTCTTAATAATTCACAATACGATACTTTAATCCGGCAATATAATGCCAGACAGTTTCACAATCAGCATCTTCTGGATGAACGCATTCAGGAAGTCTACGGAAAATGTCCGCGCCTTACAGAAATAGACAACGAGATTTCTTCCATCTCAGTAGCAAGTGCAAAACAGCTTTTATCTGATGATGGAGCAGAAGATTCCTCTGTTCTCTCTTCATTAAAAGAACAGCTTGCTGCTCTTCGCAGGGAGAAACAGAATCTGATTGCTTCTCTGGGTTATCCGGCTGATTATCTGGAACCGGTTTACACCTGTAAGGACTGTAAGGATACCGGTTATATTGGGAATGAACGCTGTCATTGTTTTGTACAGGCTGCCATTGATTTAGTCTATACGCAGTCTAATGTAAAAGATATTTTAGCCAAAGAGAATTTTTCAAATTTCTCTTATGCATACTATTCCAAAGAGCAGATAAATCCCACAACCGGATTATCTGCTTATGATACTGTAAAAAAAGCGGTTGCAGACTGTAAGTCCTTTATCGAGCATTTTGATACCTCTTTTGAAAATCTCTTTTTCTATGGAGCAACCGGTGTCGGTAAGACTTTTCTTTCAAACTGCGTTGCCAAAGAGCTTTTAGATAAAGGACATTCCGTTATTTATTTTACAGCCTTCCAATTATTTGATATATTTGAAAAGGACACTTTCCAGAAGGACGCTGCAGCTTCTGCTGCCGGACAGAATATCTTCGACTGTGATCTTTTAATCATTGATGACCTTGGAACCGAACTTGCCAACTCCTTTACGGCATCCCGGCTTTTCCTGTGTCTGAACGAACGTATGCTGCGTCAGAAATCAACATTGATTTCTACGAATTTAAGTATCGACCAGCTTGCTGATGTATATTCCGAGCGTATCTGCTCCCGCATCTTCAGCAGCTATACGATGATTAAGCTTTTTGGAGATGATATCCGTCTTAAGAAAAAGCTGCATTAATTACGCATTCAATTAGATGCTATATCTATTGAACTATATAAGATAAATTATTTCTATGGAGGAACCTATTCATGTCAAACAGTGAAAGAAACTTAGAAACCCTTCCTACTGGTTCTCTTGGAATTATTCCATTACAGAGCTGCCAGGAATTAGGAGAAAAAGTTGACAAATACCTTGTCAAATGGAGAGACGAAAGACAGCATCAGCACCAGAATGATGCAGCTTTTATGGGCTACAAACGTGATTCTTATATCATCGAAGCTGTTACCCCTCGTTTTGGTTCAGGCGAGGCAAAGGGAATGATCAAAGAAACTGTTCGTGGTTATGACCTTTATCTTATGGTTGATGTTACTAACTACAGCCTTACTTATTCTCTGTGTGGTCAGACAAACCATATGTCCCCAGACGATCATTACCAGGATTTAAAGAGAATTATTGCTGCAATTGGCGGCAAGGCAAGAAGAATTACTGTTATCATCCCATTCCTTTATGAAAGCCGCCAGCATAGAAGAAGCACCAGGGAATCTTTGGACTGTGCACTGGCTTTACAGGAACTGGTTGCCATGGGCGTTGACAACATTATTACATTTGATGCACATGATCCTCGTGTCCAGAATGCAATTCCTTTAAAGGGTGGTTTTGAAACTGTTCAGCCTGCATACCAGTTTATCAAAGGTATCTGCAAGAACGTTCCTGACTTACAGATTGATTCTGACCACATGATGATTATCAGCCCGGATGAGGGTGGTACCGGACGTGCAATTTATCTTTCCAGTGTACTTGGACTGGATATGGGTATGTTCTACAAACGTCGTGATTACAGCAGAATTGTTGACGGACGTAACCCTATTGTCGCACATGAATTTTTAGGTTCTTCCGTAGAGGGAAAAGATGTTCTGATTATCGATGATATGATTTCTTCCGGAGAAAGCATGATTGACGTTGCAACTGAATTAAAAAAGAGAAAAGCAAACAGAATCTTTGTTGTTGCAACCTTCGGACTTTTCACCAATGGTCTGGAAAAATTTGATAAAGCTGTAGAAGATGGAACTATCTACCGTGTAGTTACCACCAACCTGACTTATCAGACTCCGGAGCTTTTAAGCCGTCCATATTATATCAACTGTGACATGAGCAAATATATTGCTTATATTATCGATACATTGAATCATGATGCTTCTATCAGTGAGCTCTTAGATCCAAATGAACGCATCCAGAAGCTTATAAAGAAATATAAAGCTAATCAGAAAAAGAAATAAATAACGGTAGCAAAAATGGCTTCGGAATTCCGAAGCCATTTTTAATATCATGAGCAAAATAAAACTAGAATAAGTTAACCTTGCCTGCATATGTATCGTTTATAACATAGTATGCTGCATATTCTTCCGGTTTTAAATAAACCTTTAAAGACTTGATGCTGGATGCTCTGTGTCCGTCTGCTGTGAAAGCTTCTTTTGCTCTTTCAATCACGTTTGCAACAACATCTTCATTACCATCAAACTGAACAAATACTTCCGGTACAAGTTCTTTCTTCTCTGCCTTGGCAGTTTTCTTAGCTGCTGCTTTCTTGGTTGCTTTCTTTGCGGTAGTCTTTGCTGCTGCTTTTACAGTTGTCTCTGCTTTCTTTGCTGTCTCTTCTGCCTTCTTAACTGTCTCTTCTGCTTTCTTTACTACGGTTTCTGCTTTCTTCGCTACAACTTCTTTTGCTTCTGCCTTAACCTCTTCTGCCTTAACTACTGCCTTTGTCTCTGTAGCTTTTACTGCTGCCTTTACTTCGGCTGCTTTCTCAACTGGTCTCTTCTGCATTATAATTCCCTCCCTGAAAATTAATCACACACTAAAAACTTCTCCATTGCTAAAAGAGCTTCTTCTTCATCATTCCCCTCTGCAACAATGTTAACCGTCATTCCTTTGGACGGATTAAATGCCATAATTCCCATGATGCTCTTGGCATTAATTTTACGGTTATCACTTTCCAGAGTAATATTGCTGTCAAACCGGCAGGCAACCTGAACCAACTCTGCAATTGGATTATCATGTTTTTTTGAAACGTTTGAAACTGTAACTTCTTTTCTACTCATGTTATCTTCCTCGCTTCTAAGTAGTACAATTAGTACAAAAGTTAATATATCCTACACGAACAGATTTTGCAATAGACTTTGTGAAAATACAGCACTAATACCGAAACTGCCAAGAAACTTCGGCTTTTTTTAGGCAATTTTATATGTTTTTTACGCCTTATTCACGCCTGTCTCTGCCCGTATCCCTATTCTGCCATTTTCATATAAGCAAAATATACATTACCTGCTGCATCAAATACATTCTGTGCATCCGTCATTGACATCTTCTCTGTTGCACCGGTTGCCGGATTATAAACATAGACTCCTGCATTATCATAGCCTGTAATTAATACAGCTTCACTTCCACTACTCATGGCAAATACCGGTGTTCCCAGATTGACATAATATAACACTGCATCCAGATCACTTCCAGTCAAATCAATGACTACAGAGTCCTGCAGGGTATCCTTTAAAATTTGTTTTGGTGTATTTCCGGATGTCATCAATTCTCCTACACCAACATTTAATCCCTGCATCGAAAGCATACCATTGATTGCTTTTGCTATCGTTGTTCCGGATGCGTCTGCATCACCTATTGTAATCGTCAGTGGTGACTGTGAAGATTTTCTTGCCCTCTTCCAGATATACTGCTGTCTGCTTCCTACCACAACGCCCACATTATCATTTGCCACTGCAATGGCTTTTGCCGCATTATCCGTTGCCAGCACTACTCTTCCGGCAGAATAAGCATAATAATAATCTGTCTCTTCCGGTTCTTTCAGATTCACATTTCTCGGCGACTCCAATACAATCCGCTTCGGAGTCAGCAGACGATCCGAGCTTATCTCTTCTTCCTGTAATAATTGCAGCTGCAGCTGCGTCTGTTTTCGTTCCGTTACCGTACTGTGAATGCTGACTACTTCTGCAGAATCTCCCTCACGATTCATAATTGTATCCTGTTCCGCCGGGACATAAGCCATACCGTTATACTGTTCCCGGTTCAGATAAATAGTATAATCCACAACTTCTACAGATGCCACATAATATCCATCCTTATGGTAATCTTTTAACACTCCGTGTTCTTCATCATCCGTATCTACAATATAAATATGATTCATCGGGAACTGTACATTTCCGGCAGAATCTGTATACACATCACTGTCATCCGCCTCGCCATAGATAAAATCATCTTCCATAAATGCCAGTGGCCGGATATACGTTCCTGCTGCCGCTGCCACTTCAAAGCTTTTCGAATTCTCCAGATTCAGAACAGTAATTTTCGAACCGCTGTCACTGTTGCCATCTGCAATATAAGCAACAAACTGGTTATTCTCTGATACCGCATAATTTCCTGTTTCAAATCCGCTGACTACTTCCTTTTCTTTGGTAGTAGCAAGATTAATCTCATACAGTGTCCCACCCATCATAATGTAGAACATTCCACTTTCATTTTCATACATCAGCTGTCCCAGTTCTGATTTCAGCACTTCGTAAGAGTGGGTGGATGGTATAAACAGTTCCTCTTCTACTGTATTTGCCACGCTGTCATAATGATAAACACCTACGCCCACCTGACCTTCGTGGTTTCCCCTGTTCATATAACCATATACAACAAAATCAGCACTTCCTGTTTCATCCACCTTAATAATCCGGATATCATGTTCCTTATGATTTTCCCTGGAATCAATCCCCTCATAACCACGGAAGCTGAACACCTGGGAAAGCTTTTTTTCTGTCGCATTGTAACACCAGAGTTCTCCTTCTTTTACAAAACAGAGAATACTTCCTGTCTCATTACTCTTATATTCCACATCGGACGAACATATTCCAAGCTGTAAATAATTCTCATAAAAATCATCATTCTCTGCCCGGAAAATTTCATCCATGGTTCTCTCAAAATTCAATAGATACATCCGGTCATTGGTATAACGGACACGGTAATATTCTTCTACATTATAATATTCCAGCTCCCCATTATCTCCGGTTGCCGTCACTACATAATCCAATAGAATTACATTATAGGAATTATTGATTTCTTTGATACTTACCGATGGGTCCGTCAGAACGGTCCCATTGAATTTATCCCATGTTACCTGTCGCAGTGTGGAATGAATACTGACATTGGCAAGCGTGGTATTATCCGCAGAAGAATCCGGTTCCATATAAGTTGCCAGAGAGCCGCTTCCATCCTCCTGAAATGTTTTTTCATGGAAATCTTTTGCAAAATCAATGCTTTCCTTCACATAACAATCCTGCGGTTCAATAATCCTTGTATAATAATTTAAAGTATCATCCCCATGCAGTAAATGTATAATCAACAGATATTCTGCATTGGAATCCAGAAGATTCTGAATCGGAAGGTCTGCTGTAATCACTCCATTCTTCTGGGAATAACTATCTACCTTCGCATCTGCAATAAGACGCTTAGTATCCATACTCCGAATTTCATAGGAAAGTTCATCCACTGCGTAGCTTCCATTCTGAACGCGGATTGGAAGCAGCCTGTCCGTATCAATCGGTGTAATGCTGTCCCTCATGTAAACTGCATTCATTTCATCTACATACCCGTAGAGTTCATTGATTTTCTGTTCTTTATAATAAAGCTGGACAGTCGGCAGCGTTGCCTCCTCCAGTTCTGTTGTCATATCAGGATTTGTTTTATTTGTCAAAAAACTAAACACTACGGTTGATACCAGAAACACACCTGCTAACACCAGTGCCCGAATCATTCCCTTATTCATCTGTATTCCTCATCTTCCTAAACTACGAAAAACACGCTTTGCGAGTTTCTCGAGTTATCGCGGTGCTCGTCAAATCTGCATGCAGGCATGCGATTTTTCTCGCTACTCACGTAAACAAACAATATAGCCATCAAAAAACGACAGCTATATTGTAATTCCTTTTTTGCAAAAGCTCAACCTCTATTTTATTACCTGCTACCAGCATCTGCGGCAGCGTCTGTAACGGCATCTGCGGTAAAACATCTCATGAAACAGAAGAATTTCCGGAGCATCCATGTCTTCCCGGTTTTCCCCAAGTCCCGCCTTATCACGGATTCTCTTACAAATCTGCCGCAGCATCAGCCGATCCGGATACTCGTCAAACATGAGACTTCCCTCATATTCCATCTTATCGCATTCTTCTTCCACCAGTTCCTGTACTTTTCTTATCTCCATCGGATACATCTCTTTCATGCGGTCTAAATCCCTCTGATATTCTAGCTCCGTCATGTAAAGATTCTGGATTGGATTTGTCATATAAAAGGGCTGTTTGCCCGGCATCTGCTGCTGTTGCATCTTAAAGAAAATATCCTGATTATAATCCAATGTTTCCTTCTCTCCTGATTCTCATCAGTATAATATATGCAGGAGAGACTGTTTGTTGACGGCAAAAATGCTGTTATCTGTTTGTTTCCAACGACATCAGAAATAATACCGCTGTCAGTTCCTTTGGGAACATGGCATGCAGTTTCAGAATTTCTTTTGACGTCAGTGTGTCCTGTTGTGCCGCATAATATGCAGCCGCAGCCACCAGCATTTCTTTTCCAAAGTTTTTAACTTCTGCAATCAGTCCTGCCGGCTCCCTTAATTTATGTGCAATGATACATTCTGTCACCTGTCTCAACTCTGCATCTGCCAACTTCTTATGAAGTGTTTCCACAAAATGTTCCATGGAATATTCAATTGCTGCATCTACATCAAATACCTCTCCACAGATTTCTGCCGCTGCAAGGAAATATTCCCTCGGTGACATTTTCTCCTTTTCACTTCGTTCTGCCAGAAGTGTATGTACTTTATTAAATTCGCTTTTCTTAGCAAAACGTTTTACCGGCATTTCATCCCTGACCAGTAAATCCAGTTCTGTCATCCGATACAAAAAGTGATCCATTGCCCTGCGGTATTTCTCCATGGATTCCTTTTCAAAGGTATATACATAGCCATAATATTTTCCATAAACCTTCATGGTATCCTGGTATCCCATTCTGGCATTTGCCATTAAAAGAGCATGGTCAAAATTCATCATGGTTCCAAGGGAGCGGCTTGGCTTGATATAAGTTACATACGGCCGCTTGGCATAGGCATCGTGTGCCGGTGATGTATGTAAATCAACAGCAATAATCTGCTGTGCTCCCATTCGGATGGCAAGGTCAATTGGAAGATTATCATAATAGCATCCATCCAGATACGTTGTCTCTCCGATTTTATGCATCGGGAATAATGGAAAAATTGCAGAAGATGCCAGAATATAATCTTTCATAAGTCCTTCCGGAATGTCACGCTTTGTCAGTTCGCAGGGTTTTAAAGACGGAAATTCCACCGTAACCAATCCAAAATCTGTCTTTGATTTCCGAATCTTATCCTCTTCTATCAGTGTTTCAATAAAAGCAGTAAAAGGTGAAATATCTGCACCTTTATTCTTTACATATTTTTTCAGGAATGGACCAATTGCCTCTCTCTGGTCATACATGCCCTCTATGGTATCCGTCAGATTGATTCCATCCTCCATCATATCTTCCATGGTTATGGTGCTCCATAGTTCATAAGCCCTGTCATAATCTCCCGTTGCCATTAAGGCTCCGTTAATGGAACCTATGGATGTTCCGGTTACAATCTGATAATCGATGCCAAGTTCATTTAATGCTTTCCAGACTCCCAGTTCATAAGAGCCTTTCGTACCGCCTCCACTTAATGCAATTCCACGTTTCATATAAGTCCTCCTCCGGTTATCTCCCGGCTTCTGCCTTTCTTTTAAGAAAGCCAGACTGTCAGTTTCTCTCCATTGAATGCGAACTCATTTTTACGTCCTTTGTAACATACCACAAATTTCTTATATACTTTTTCATAACCTTTATGCAGCATCCGGACCGTTAATGTCTCATCCTTTGTGACGGTCATCTCATATTCATTATATACACCATCCTGATATGTAAAATCTTCTCCGTTATCCTGATAATGCACATAACGGTCTTCTCCCGGATATACATCAAGAATCAGGGTATCCAGTTCAATCTCTCCCACATACTGCATCGGTTCAAAACATGGGATAATGCTTCCTGCTTTTACAAAAACCGGGCATACATCAAGAGGTGCGTCTTTTACAATATACTGCTTTCCGGTATATTTTTCCCTTGTATCATAGTCATACCAGGTTCCCTCCGGCAGATACAAAAGCTTCTTCGTCATTCCCTGCTCTACTACAGGAGCTACCAGCATATGCTCTCCAAACAGGAATTCTCCATTGAGATTCCAGGTTTCTTTATCTTTCTCATAATGCAATACCAGTGGACGGATTACCGGCATACCATTCTGCTCCGTCTCATGGAATAAATCATAAAGGTATGGCAGTAATTTATAACGAAGTTCAATATATTTCCGGTTAATATTTAATGTCTCTTCTCCGAAAAGCCATGGCTCCTGTCTGGTAGAACCCTTGGAAGAATGATTTCGGAACAACGGTGAAAAACAGCCGACCTGTACCCATCTTGACAACAGCTCCGGCGTCACATCTGCACCGAATCCACCTACATCTGTTCCGATAAATACCATACCGGATAATCCCAGATTGCACATCTGCGGAATTGCCATCCGCAGGTGCTCCCACAGGCTCTGATTATCTCCTGTCCATGCTGTGGTATACTTTTGGGAACCACTGTAACAGGCACGGGTGATTACAAATGGTCTTCTGCCGTCCTGCTTCTTCAAGCCTTCATAGGTAGCCTTTGCCATCAGATGTCCATAGACATTGTGCATCTGGCCATGGTCACATGGTCTGTCTTCGTCTGTAAATACGACATCTTCCGGCAGTTCTCCACGAAAGCTTGCCGGCTCATTCATATCATTCCATACACCGCGGACTCCTAAGTCCACAAGATATTTCTGTTTCTCTCCCCACCACTGTCTTACCTTCGGATTTCCAAAGTCAGGGTATACCGCATCTCCAGGCCATACTGCATTTACATAGGTATCCCCTTCCGGTGTCTTGGCAAAATATCCCTGCTCCATGCCTTCATCATACATATCATAACCTGGGTCTAATTTGACACCCGGGTCAATGATAGTAACAATTTTAAATCCTTTTTTCTTTAAATCTGCAATCACTTCACCAGGCCTGCCAAAGTCCTTTTCATTCCAGGTAAAGACCCGGTAGCCATCCATATAGTCAATATCCAGATGAATCGTATCAATCGGAATCTTTAATGCACGGTATTTATCCGCAATTGCGCGGATTTCTGCGGAAGTCTCATATCCCCAGCGCGACTGATGATAGCCTAATGTATAAAGCTGCGGAAGCGGTGTTCTTCCGGTCAGATAAGTATAATCAGCTACAACCTCCGGCATATTATCCCCGGCAATAAAATAGTAATCCAGATTGCCACGGTCTGAGCCAAAGAAATAGTATTCCTTATTTTCTTTTGCCAGATCAAAATAAGTCTTACAGGTATTATCAAAAAAGAGTCCGTATACGCAGCTTTCACGCAATGTTATAAAAAATGGAATGGATTTATACAATGCTTTAAAGGCTTCCGTATGTGCTGCAGGATTATCTGTATTCCACATCTCATAATCATAATTCTTCTTATTTAATACACCTGCTTTATCACCAAAGCCATAGAAGGCTTCGTCTCCTTCCATGCGTTTCACCGCCTGTACATGGTAATTCTTATCTGTTGCCTGCGGCACCTCATGTCCCTCTGCTTTTAAGAATTCGATAAATTTCTCACTAATCTGTGTTGCAAATTTCCTTCCACCACGATAGTCCGCACAGAGAAGCTGTCCATTCACATCATAAAAATCCACCATAAAATTATCATATACGCGTATGATTAATTTTGCAGTCCGAACCTCAAGATAATCAATTCCTTCCTGCACATCAAAATGTATATGCTTTGACTTTTCTCCCTCGATGGCTTTTGAACGATGTTCCTCACATTCGAACGGAACAAACACATTTACAATGTTATCTGTCAGAACCTCTAAACTTCCCTTGCCATATTCAAATGCAAAATGAATGATTCCATTCTCCACATAATAAGATTTTCTTTTTCCCAGCATACTTTTTCCTCCGCTTTTGCTTATATTAGCAGTAATGTACCTCCCACTATCATAAGTAATCCAAAGAATGCCTTTGGCTGTAGTCTTTCATTTAAAAACACAGATGAAAATACAATTGTAACTACAATGCTTAGTTTATCAATCGGCACCACTACGCTGGCTTCGCCCAGCTGCAGCGCCCGGTAATAACAAAGCCAGGATGCTCCGGTTGCTATTCCGGATAAAATCAGAAACATTCCATCCCGGAAGGTCATACTCCGGACCTGTTTCTGTTTCTTTGTTACAAATACTACCACCCATGCCATAACAAGTACCACTCCAGTACGATATGCCGTTCCAAGATTGGAATTCACACCATCTATTCCCACCTTGGCAAGGATGGACGTCAGACTGGCAAATACTGCCGACAGCAGTGCATAGATAAGCCACGCCCGGCTCTTTGTGCCACTGCTTTTCTTTCTGGTAATCATGAGCATCGTTCCAACGCCAATCAATACCATGGCAATGATTTTCTTCTCGTTCAGTCCTTCATTTAAGAAAATGACTGCCAGAATCATCGTCAGGATTGTACTGGATTTATCAATCGGTGTTACTTTATTTACATCTCCTAGCTGCAATGCCCGAAAATAGCAAAGCCAGGATGCCCCGGTCGCTATTCCGGATAATGTAAGATAAATTAACATCCGCGTTCCTATACTTCCGATTGGAGTATAAGATCCGGTAAGCCGTACCATAATCCATGCAAAAATCAATACTACAATCGTCCGGATTGCTGTTGCAAGATTCGAGTCTATTTTCTTAATTCCAACTTTTGCCAATATTGCCGTAATACCTGCAAAAAAAGCAGAGCCACATGCATATGCAAGCCACATATTTATTCCTCTTTTCTATTATCCTGGGAAAATTCTGTCTTAATCTGCACTGCAACAGACTTTATTTTTACCACCCACTTTTGCATCGTTCAAATACAGATGCCACTTCACTTAATATCCATACCCGTCATAATGTTTCAAATATTATCTTATTCCATTCTTCCGCCTCTTTCGGTATTTCTCTTCTCTTGTTTGTTCTTTCCTGCACCCTTCATTCCCCATACATATCCTATTTCAGAAATCCATTTACAATCTGCTCCTCTGCCTCTTTTTCAGACAGTCCCAGTGTCATCAGCTTAATCAGCTGTTCTCCTGCTATTTTTCCAATTGCTGCCTCATGAATCAATGCTGCATCGATATCATTTGCTGCAAGAGACGGAATTGCCTCCACCTTTCCATTGTCCATGATGATGGCATCACATTCTGTATGTCCGCTGCATGCATTATTACCACGAATATAAGAAACAAACTTCTGGTGGGAATCTCCCTTTGCTACCGAACGAGATACCACATTTGCACTGGAATGTGCTCCATTTAAATCTACCGTAAAATCTGTCTCTGCCTTCTGCTGTCCATGAGTCATAATACGTTCATGAATCACAAGGGACGCATCTTCTTTAAGGTCTGCTTCGGTTGTACGGATTGTGGAGTCTACTCCTTTAATCTGAACACTGTCCATATCCATGAATCCGCCTTCTTCCATGTGGATCACGGTAGTTGGATTTAAGACTCTGGCTCCATTTCCATCCCCTTCACCATAATGCTTTTCTACATATTTTACTTTTGCATTCTTTCCTATATAAAAGGTGTGTATTCCATCATGCTGTGATGTCTGGTCTCCGCAGTTGTGGATACCGCATCCCGCAATGATTGTCACATCTGCACCTTCCCCGATATAAAAATCATTATACACCAGGTCCTTTAAGCCGCTTTCACTTAAGATAACCGGAATATGCATACTCTCATTCTTTGTTCCCGGTTTTACATAGATATCAATTCCCGGCTTGTCCTTCTTAGTTACAATATCAATATTTGCAGTTGTATTTCTTGCCTCCAGTTTTCCGTTGTTGCGGATGTTATATGCGCCTTCCGGCACGCTGTGCAAATCTGATATCTCTGCTAAAAGATTCTTTTCTATACTGTCCATTTTCTCACCTTTTCCTAGACTAATTTTTCCATCAAAGTAGAGCAGGCTTCACTGCTGCCTAACAGCTTTGGAAGCACTTCTTCCCGGCTTCCGGCTGCGCTTACTTCTCCATCTGCAATTACAATAATCCGGTCTGCAATGTTTAAGATTCTCTCCTGATGTGAAATAATCAGAATCGAGCCATTGATTTTCTGATACATATTCTCAAATACCTGAATCAGATTGTTAAAACTCCAAAGGTCAATTCCTGCCTCCGGCTCATCAAATATGGATAATTTGGTTCCTCTTGCAATTATCATTGCAATCTCAATACGCTTTAGCTCCCCACCGGAAAGGCTGTCATTTACCTCCCTGCCAATATAATCCTTTGCGCAAAGTCCTACTTCTGAAAGATAGGAACATGCCTGGCTGATGGAAATATCTTTTCCCGATGCCAGTGTAATCAAATCCTTTACGGTCAATCCCTTAAATCTTACCGGCTGCTGAAACGCAAAGCTGATTCCCTTTCTTGCCCGTTCGGTAATGGATAATCCTGTAATATCCTCTCCATCCAATAAAATCTGTCCGGAAGTTGGTGTTACTATTCCGGCAATCAGCTTCGCCAGCGTGGATTTACCTCCACCGTTTGGTCCGGTAATTGCCACAAACCGGTCTTCTATCTTCAGATTGATATTTTTTAATATTTCCTTGTCTGCTGTTTCATCATTTACCTGAAAACTAATGTCTTTTAATTCCAGCATTTCTCTTTCCTCACCTTACTGTCAGATTCACCTATCTGCCTCTCTGCGAACCTGGTTTTTATAAAAAAAGGATAGCACAAAATGGCTTATTTGCCAACTTCTTTCCCTTCTATTATACATTTTGGATTCTTTTTAATGAAATATTAATAAATTTTTATCGAGATTTACCGTTGTTTTTTTTCTTAAATAGATATATCCTTATTCAGTCAAAAGTAAATTATATGTAAAAAGTGTGTAATCTACTGGGAGGAGAACCATTATTATGAGAGAAAAACATTCTTTTTCAAGTAAGTGTAAGAACTTATTTTTTAAACTAAAAAACAAAATAAATACTTTTAAGAACCGGGAGAAGAAACCACATCCACACCTTGACCGTGCAGTTGTGATTATGAACAAATACTCTTTGGTATTCCATCTGTTACTGTCCTGTTTCCTCGTTCTGGTGATTGAATGTATTTCCAGACGAAATGTGCTTTCTGCATTTTCCTTTATTGCAGGACACACCATTGCTTACCTTTATAACTCATTTATTATTTTTGCAAGTTTATCCCTGGTCTATCTGATTCGAAGAAGAACACTTGCCCGTCTCTTAATCAGCGGCTTCTGGCTTTTCCTTGGAACCATCAATGGTGTTATTCTTTCCAAACGTGTAACTCCATTTGGTTTTACAGATTTGAAATGTCTGTCTGACTTATTTGCCATGCAGAACACCAAATACTTTACCTTTGGTGAAGCACTCGCCGTTATTATCGTAGTCGGTCTTTTCCTGCTTTTCTGTATCTGGCTTTTTATCAAAGGACCAAAATATCAGGGCAAAATCAACTGGATTGTAAGTCCGCTTATGGTTGCTGTTATCTTCCTGATGTTACCGGTAACTACCAAGGCAGCCCAGTCCAATAATATTGTTGCTTCCTATTTTGCCAATATTGCACAGGGCTATGAAAATTATGGTTTTGTCTACGGCTTCTCATCCAGCGTTGTTGACCGTGGTATGAGTAAACCGGACAGTTATTCCGAAGAGCGTATTGCCAAAATAGGGGCTTCCGTTCCGGAAGAAACTACCGAAGCTGCCGAAGATACGCCAAATATTATTGTTGTTTTACTGGAATCCTTTGTAGATCCTTCTGATGTTAAGTTCTTACAGACTTCAGAAGATCCGGTTCCGAATTTTCACAACTTATTAAACAACTATTCTTCCGGTTACTTAAAAGTTCCCGTTGTAGGTGCCGGAACAGCCAATACTGAATTTGAAGTATTAACCGGTATGAGCATGCAGTATTTTGGTACCGGCGAATACCCATATAAGACTACTTTAAAAGAAATCGACAGTTGCGAAAGTATTGCTTCCGACCTTGGAAGTCTCGGCTATGGTACACATGTTGTACATAACAACGGTGGTAACTTCTACAGCCGTGCCAATGCCTTCTCCCTGATGGGATTTGACAGCTTCACCAGTAAAGAGTGTATGAACATTCAGGAGTACACACCACTTGGTTCCTGGCCAACCGATAACATCTTAATCAGTGAAACCTTAAAGGCTATGGATTCTACCCCTGATCAGTCAGATCTGGTATATACCATTACCGTACAGGGACATGGTGATTATCCTACTGAAAAGATTCTTGAAAATCCGGAAATTGCAGTAAGCGGTGCTGCAGATGAGGCTTCTAACAATCGGTGGGAATATTACATTAACATGATTCACGAAGTAGATAAATTCATCGGCAACTTAACCGAAGAGCTTTCCAAACGGGATGAAAAGACCATCGTGGTATTCTTCGGCGACCACCTTCCTACCATGGGACTGACCGATGATGATATGGTATCCGGTGACATTTTCAAAACCAAATATGTTACCTGGAACAACTTTAATTTACCAAAACAGGATGCTGACTGTGCTGCTTATGAATTATTGGCAAACATCACCAACCAGCTTGACATCCACAAAGGAACCATGTTCTCTTACATCCAGAGCCAGAAGGGTTCTGCTTCTTACGACGAGAACTTAGAGAATTTACAGTATGACCTTCTTTACGGAAAACGTTATGCTTACAACGGAACAGATAAATATCCAGCAAGTGATCTGGTTATGGGTATTGATGATGTAACGATTAACAGTGTATGGAAATCCGATGACAATAAGTTATGTATTTACGGCTCCGGATTTACTCCTTGGACGAAAATTTATGTCAACGGAGAGAAGGTATCCACTTCCTTCTTAGGAAGCACCATGTTAAAGATTAATCTGGATGACATTGAAGACGGCGATACGATTGTTGCTAACATTGTAGGTTCCAGCAGTACCATCTTCCGAAGTTCCAACGAGTTCCTCTATGAGGATCCAGATATAGAAGATACCGAAGAACAGACAACCGAAACGGAGCAACCTTCTACTGATACAGAAGGTTCTACCCAGACCACTGAGAAATCCACTGAGCAGTCCTCTGAACAGTCTTTAAGTGGTGCCGGTACAGCAACTGACCAGTCTGTAGAGCATACAGTCAATACTCCACTGACACAGAATTAAAATAATACACAGAAAGCCCCGATGGGATGAATTCTTCTATTAGATTTCTCCCATCGGGGCTTTGTTATTTCTTTTATTTCACATAATTTTTGTCTACGTTGACCACGATATGATACTGTTCGCCCAGCTTTTCCTTTACCTGATGCTCCAGTTCTTTTAACACTGCTTCATCACTGGAACGGTAGCCAAACGGAATCACTACATCAAAGATAAGATTGGTATGGGTCGGTCCCTGAACCATACGGAAATCATGCATGGTAATGACCTCATCAATATCCTTCAAAATACCTGTAACCGTTTCTTTTATCTCGGTCAGTTCCTTGCTTCCGGTAATCACCGGATCCATATGTATGACAGCCTCACAATTCAGTTCCTTTTTCAATTTCATTTCTACATTGTCTATCATATCATGTATTACAAGGATATTCATTTCTGCCGGCACTTCCGCATGTAGTGATACCATCAGACGTCCCGGCCCATAATCATGTACGACTAAATCATGAATACCGATAATCATTTTTTCTTCCAACACCAGATGTTCTATCTCTTTTACGAATTCTTCCTCCGGTGGCTGTCCCAGCAGTGGATTTAAAGTCTCCTTCGCTGCATTAATTCCACCATATAAGATAAACAGTCCTACCGCCACACCACAGTAGCCGTCAATATTGACTGACGTAAATTCTGCAATCAATGTGGTGATTAAAACCACAGATGTGGTAATGCTGTCGCTTAAGCTGTCCATGGCCGTTGCCCGCATAGCCGCTGAATTAATCTTCTTTGCGACTCTCCTGTTGTAGAAGGTCATATACAGCTTTACAGCAATCGATATCAGCAGAATCACGATAATTAATGCAGAGCATTCCGTTGCTTCCGGATGAAGAATCTTTCTGATGGAATCCTGTATCAGTTCCACTGCCATAATTAAAATAACTGCAGCAACCACAAGCCCGGAAACGTATTCCATTCTTCCATGTCCAAATGGATGCTCCGGATCCGGCTTTGCTGCTCCCAGTTTAAAGCCCAGCAATGTTACAATGGATGAGCCGGCATCCGACAGGTTATTAAATGCGTCCGCTGTAATTGCAATGGATTTACTGATGGTTCCCGCAATAAATTTTCCTGTAAATAATAATACATTTAGCAAAATACCTACAATACCACATAAAATACCGTAGGCAAGCCGTACCTTCTCCGGCTTATCATCTTCCCGGATAAATATCCTGGCTAATAATGTTATCATAAATCTTCTCCTTTTGCTCCCTTATTCGTTCCGCACTAATTCAATATTTTAAAATTCTTCAGTGGCCAATATCGGAAAATCGCTTTTCCAAGTATTTTACTTTTCTTCACATAGGTATTGGTCCAGTATCTTCCATCATAGGAGTTATTCCGGTTATCTCCCATTACAAAATAGCTGTCCTCCGGCACTTCAAAGGTATACGGTCCTGTAGCTACCGTCCATGTCTCTTTGAGATAATCCTCCTCTAAGAGTTCTCCGTTGACATATACTTTGCCACCTTCTATCTTTACCGTATCTCCCGGACAGCCAATGACACGTTTTACATAGTTCTGGCTCTCATCATCCGGAAACTTAAAGATAATGATGTCTCCCCGCTCCGGTCCGGAAAACAGATATGACCATCGGAATCCAATCAGCTTATCTCCGGTCATGATTGTATTTTCCATGGAACCGGATGGAATCTCTGCATTAATTAACACAAAACGATTTAAAAACATAGCAATCAGCACCGCTGCTACAATCGTAATTACCCAGCTTAGAAATTCCCCTGCCACAGAAGCTGCATTCTTTGTATCGGATTTTCTTCCTTTCTTCCTGCGTCTGCCGCCTTCTGAATATTCCTCTTCTGGTTCTTCTAATTCTTCCCGGTTGTCCTCTGACTCTTCCGGTTCTTCGATATTCTCAAAGTCATCTATATATTCTAATTCTTCATTTCTTTCTTTTTTCTGCATCTAAATTGCCTCCGGTCTCTTTCCTTCCCGTTGTTCGTTCTATTATACTCCAAACAGGAAAGAAATTCCACCGGAAATGCTTTGCGAGTTTCTCGTGTAAATTAAAAAGTCCCCGAAACATAACGTTTCGGGGATGTTTTCTATGTGTTCAATGACATCCACTCGGCTAAGATTCAAACTTCGTCTGCGACTCGTTTTCATCAAGTCTCGGGATGGGCTTTCACACTAAGTTCACGCTTCGCCTATGGCTCGCGTTCTCTAAGTGTTCAATGCCTAGCAAACGCCCTGGGCAAGCATAGCCTCAGCTACTTTTTCGAAGCCTGCGATGTTAGCTCCTGCTACATAGTTACCTTCCATGTTGTAACGTTTTGCAGCATCATCAATGTTATGATAGATATTTACCATAATCTGTTTTAACTTAGCATCTACTTCTTCGAATGTCCAGCTTAAACGCTCTGAGTTCTGGCTCATCTCTAATGCAGAAGTTGCAACTCCACCTGCGTTAGAAGCTTTACCACAGATGAACCATACTCCGTTATCCTGTAAGTATTTGGTTGCATCTAAGGTTGTAGGCATGTTAGCACCTTCACAAACTGCTTTACATCCGTTTGCTACTAACTGTTTTGCATCATCGATAAGAAGCTCGTTCTGTGTAGCACATGGAAGAGCGATATCACATTTAATCTGCCATACACCACGGCCTTCATGATATTCTGCACTCTTTCTTGCAGCAGCATACTCAGTAAGACGAGCACGTTTTACTTCTTTTACTTCTTTTAATAATGCAACATCGATTCCTTCCGGATCATAAATCCATCCGGTAGAATCAGAACAGGTAACAACTTTTGCACCCATCTGCTGCGCTTTCTGGATAGCGTAGATTGCAACGTTACCAGCACCAGATACAACAACTGTCTTACCTTCCATAGATTCACCATGGCATTTCATTAATTCTTCTGTAATGTATAAAAGACCATATCCGGTAGCTTCTGTACGAGCTAAAGATCCACCATAGGTAAGTCCCTTACCTGTCAGAACACCTTCGTACATTCCACGGATTCTCTTATACTGTCCAAACATGTATCCGATTTCTCTTGCGCCTGTTCCGATATCTCCTGCCGGAACGTCAACGTCAGCGCCAATATATTTGCAAAGCTCGGTCATAAAGCTCTGGCAGAATGCCATTACTTCACGGTCTGATTTTCCCTTAGGATCAAAGTCAGAACCACCTTTACCACCGCCGATTGGAAGTCCTGTTAAAGAGTTTTTAAATACCTGCTCAAATCCTAAGAATTTGATGATTCCGATATTTACGGAAGGATGGAGACGAAGACCTCCCTTGTACGGTCCAATAGAATTGTTGAACTGTACTCTGTATCCTGTATTAACCTGAACCTGTCCCTTGTCATCTACCCAAGGTACACGGAATTTAAGCTGTCTATCCGGCTCGGTTATTCTCTCAAGTAATGCTTCTTTACGATATTTCTCCTCATTTGCTTCGATTACCGGTCTTAAAGACTCCAGTACTTCTTCTACTGCCTGAAGGAATTCTGGCTCAGAAGCGTTTTTTGCTTTTACTCTTTCTAATACTTCATCAACGTAGCTCATATTATATCTCCTTTACATATTAATTTGAGTATTATATATACATCAACACTACTATTTTAGTATGAAATGAATTTTTTCGCAACGTTTTTTTCATATTTGTGTCAAAAACTTTATACTTTTGTGTACTTTTTCTTCTTTTTTGCAAGTTTTGTACCAGAAAAATTCATTTTTATAATTAAAAAGAAGTAGAAAACAGTTTTCTATTTCCCTTCTCCACTTCTTTTTTTGTATAAATATACTATTTTTTATTTTTCAAATATGATTCATATTTCTTCTGGAAGAACTTCACCAGTTTTCCCAGTGTTCCAATCAGAATCTCACTCTCCTGGTCAGTCAGGCTCTCCTTGATATCATGTATCATATTGCTGTGAAAACGTGCATGATGCTCATATGCCCGGACTCCGGAATCGGTGAGTGATACACGGACCACCCTTTTATCCCTGTCATTTCTGCAACGGTTTACATAACCTTTCTGTTCCAGTGCTTCAATTGCTTTTGTCAGGGTTCCTGTTGTAACATTCATCTTCGCCGCCACTTCCGACATCCGCTTTGGTTCATCCAGACCAATTGCTTCAATAATATGCATATCATTTCCGGAAATGTTCATGAATTCTCCGGAGATTAAGCATTTTTCCTCAATTTCCATCAAATCATTAAACAGCTTTACCAGAATGTCATTTAAGGTTTTATCCGCATTCATTCTTATCTCCTTTTACCAGACCAGTACCGCTGCGCCCCATGTGAGTCCGCCGCCGAAACCAGCCAGTACAACTTTATCTCCTCTATGTATCATACCATGCCGGTTGATATTATCAAGCAAAATCGGCACACTTGCTGCCGAAATATTGCCACATTCCGTCAAATTTACCGGGAATTTCTCCATCGGCTGTTTCAATCGTTTTGCTACCGCTTCAATAATTCTTAAGTTTGCCTGATGTAATACGAAAAGTGAAATTTCCTCTGCCTCTAAATCCGCCTCTTCCAGCACCTTTGTAATGGTTGCCGGAACTGTGCGGACAGCAAATTTATAAACTTCCTGTCCATTCATGCTTACATAACCCAGCGGACTTTCCATCTTATGATATGGATTATTGACCGGACGGTTCTCACATGCCAGTACCAGTCCCTTCGCACCGTCTGAACCCTGCACCACATGACAGATATTTTCTTCGTCTGCCCGGACTACCGCTGCTCCTGCGCCATCTCCAAAAAGGACACAGGTACTGCGGTCATTCCAGTCCATAATTTTAGAAAGTACTTCTGCTCCGATTAAGAGTGCATTTTTAAATCTGCCACTGGCAATATATGCCTGTGCTGTACTCAATGCAAATAAGAATCCGGAACATGCTGCACCAAGGTCAAAGGCTACGGCATTCACTGCTCCGATTTCCCGCTGCACTTCACAGGAAAGTGTCGGCACAAGATGATCCGGTGTTACCGTCGCTGCAATGATGAGTTCCACTTCTTCCGGCTTCATGTCTGCATCTGCAAGTGCTTTTTTTGCAGCTTCTGTGGCAAGTGATGTTGTTGTCTCTTCCGTTGCAAGGTGTCTTGTTTTTATTCCTGTTCTGCTGGAAATCCATTCATCGGAAGTATCCATAATCTGACTTAAATCGTCATTGGTAATTTTTCTTTCCGGTAACGCACTTCCAGTTCCACATATTCGAATGTTCATGCTCTGCTCCTTTAAAATTTACGGAAACGTTCATAACGTGCTTTTGCAATCTCTTCTCCGCTTTTTCCTTCATATGATTCTAAAAATTCGCGGATACATTTATGCATATAAACTGCAATGGAACTCAATGCCTCATCATCTGCTCCACCATACTCCGGTATAATTTTCTCGATAATGCCAAGTTCTAAAAGATCCTTTGCTGTTATCTTCATTACTTCTGCTGCTTCTTTGGCACGCTTGCCATCCTTCCAGAGAATAGATGCAAAGCCTTCCGGAGAAAGTACGGAATAAGTTGCATTCTCCATCATGCAGACTTCATTTCCAACTGCCAGTGCCAATGCACCGCCGCTTCCGCCTTCTCCTATCATAAAGGTAATAACCGGAACTTTCAACCCTGACATTTCATAAAGATTTCTTGCAATAGCTTCTCCCTGTCCGCCTTCCTCTGCCTCCATACCGCAGAATGCTCCGGCTGTATTAACAAAGGTGATAACCGGACGATGGAATTTTTCTGCCTGCTTCATCAGGCGGATTGCTTTACGGTATCCTTCCGGAGATGGCATTCCGTAATTATGACGCATGCAGTCCTTCATGTCCTTTCCCTTCTGGATTCCGATTACCGTAACCGGTTGTCCGTCAAGGTATGCGATACCGCCCACAATTGCCGGGTCATCCCTGTAATAACGGTCTCCATGAAATTCTATGAATTTGGTAAAGATACTGTTGATATAATCCTCTGCGGACAGACGGTCTACCTTACGTGCCATCTTAACCTTTTCCCATGCACTCTTTTCTTTTGTATTGCAAGCGCGTTCCCGCATCAGCTCTGTCGGTCTTCCGTCTACTTCAGTTGCCGGATCAAATTTGGCATATCCACTTACTTTATGCATACGAAGGATTTCATACAGACGTTTCTTTAAATCTTTCCGCTCTACAATGGCATCCACAAAACCATGCTCTAACTGGAACTCTGCTCTCTGGAATCCCTCCGGCAGTTTCTGTCCGATGGTCTGCTCAATTACTCTTGCTCCGGCAAATCCAATCAGTGCGCCAGGCTCTGCTAAAATAATATCACCTAACATAGCAAAACTTGCTGTTACACCTCCGGTTGTCGGGTCAGTTAATACGGAAATATATAAAAGTCCGGCATCGGAATGTTTCTTTAAAGCTGCCGCTGTCTTTGCCATCTGCATCAGGGATACAATACCCTCCTGCATTCTGGCTCCGCCGGAACAACAGAAAAGAATAACCGGAAGTTTTTCTTCCGTAGCACGTTCTACTGCCCCCGCAATTTTCTCTCCGACTGCATGGCCCATGCTTCCCATCATAAATCTGGCATCGCACACACCAATGACTGCATCTTCTCCGTAAATCTTACCTTTCCCTACGGTTACTGCTTCTTTTAATCCGGTTTTCTCACGGACTGCCGTCAGCTTATCGACATAGCCCGGAAAATCCAGCGGATTCGTTCCATGCTCTTCGGCAAACCATTCTTCAAAGCTCTGTGGGTCTAATACCATCTTCAGGCGGTTTCCGGTTTTTACGCGGAAATATGCTCCACATTCATAACAGACATAGCGGTTTCTTACTACCTCTGCTTTGTTTACCATTTTGCCACAGGCTTTACAAAGTACTTCCTCTTTCTTTTTTTCTTCCTGTAAAATACCTTCTGTGGCATCCTTTACAGCTCTATTTTCCTTGATTTTATCCAGTAATCTGCTCACTTTACTCACCACTTCCAATCGCAAATGTCAACTCTGCTGTTGCAGCTATTTTTCCATCTACTGTTGCAGTTGCCTTTCCAATTCCAATCGGTCCCTTTACTTTTATGATTTCTGTCTCTAAAACAAGTACATCCCCCGGAACCACCTTTTTCTTAAATTTTGCATTGCTGATTCCTGCAAAATATGCGGTTTTTCCTTTGAATTCATCCTGACAGAGCATTGCAACCGCGCCGGTCTGTGCCAGTGCTTCTATAATTAAAACACCCGGCATTACCGGTTCTCCCGGAAAATGTCCTGCAAAATAAGGTTCATCAAAGGTAACACATTTTTTCCCTACTGCACGAAGTCCCGGCACCAGTTCTTCAATCGTGTCAATCAGAAGAAACGGATGACGATGTGGGATGATTTCCATAATTTCTTTCGTTGTCAGTACTGACATTGTTCCCTTCTCCTTTATGCCTGATATTTTTTCAGAAGCAGACTTGCATTATGTCCGCCAAAGCCCAGTGAATTGCTGATGGCATATGGCACTTCTTCTTCATATGCCTCTTTGCAATAATTCAGATCCAGTTCTTCATCCGGTGTCTCATAACCTACGGTTGCATGAATGTAACCTTCCTCGATTTCCTTTACACAGGTCAGGCACTCGATGGCTCCTGCTGCTCCAAGAAGATGTCCAATCATGGATTTGGTGGAATTAATCCGGATATCCTTTGCATGCTCACCAAACGCCAGCTTGATTGCTCTTGTCTCAAATAAGTCATTATGATGGGTGCTGGTTCCATGGGCATTGATATAAGTAATTTCTTCCGGATTTACACCGGCATCCTTCATTGCATTTATCATTGCGGTTGCTGCGCCTGCACCATCCTCTGCCGGAGATGTAATATGGTATGCATCCGAAGAACATCCATATCCGGTTACTTCTGCATAAATCTTTGCTCCACGTTTTTTGGCATGTTCTAATTCTTCCAGAATTACGATTGCGGCACCTTCTCCCATAACAAATCCACTTCTGTTTTTATCAAACGGAATGGATGCATGTTTTGGATCATCTGAAGAAGTAAGTGCGGTTAAAGATGTAAATCCTGCTATTCCAAGCGGAGTAATGCAGCTTTCTGTTCCACCTGCTACCATCACTTCTGCATCACCATACTGGATGGTACGGAAGGCTTCACCAATGGCATTCGTTCCGGATGCACAGGCGGTACTGATATTTAAGCTCTTTCCTTTTAATCCAAACTGAATGGATACATTTCCTGCTGCCATATTGGAAATCATCATCGGGACGAATAACGGATTTACTCTTCCCGGTCCCTTTTCCAATAATTTGCTATGCTCTCTTTCGATTGCCTGTAAGCTTCCGACTCCGGAACTGATGGAAGTACCCACACGGTATGCATCCTCTGCTTCCATGGAAAGTCCGGAATCCTCCAGTGCTTCTCCGGCTGCCGCTACGGCAAACTGGCAGAATGCTTCCATTCTCTTTGCAGAGCGGAAATCCATATATTCTTTTGCATCAAAATCCTTTACTTCTGCTGCAAGATGACATTTATAGTCTGTTGCATCAAAATGTGTAATCTCTCCAATACCTACCTTCTGCTGCTTTACTGCAGACCAGAATTCCGGTACATTATTTCCAATCGGGGTAATTGCACCCAATCCTGTTACTACAACTCTACGATTCATGTTCTTATCCTCTCTATCTAAACAATCCATCTCTCGTCATTCGTCATCCGCTGTTCTTTCTAGCTTTTTCATCAGCCAGTATTATTTCTGCATCTACATAGTCATTCCGCCATCTACAGCCAGCACCTGTCCTGTGATATAACCTGCCTCTTCGGATGCTAAGAATGCAACTGCTGCCGCAATTTCTTCCGGCTTTCCGATTCTTCCAAGCGGAATGTTATGAAGCATATTTTCTTTTACCGTATCCGGTAAATCCTTTGTCATATCGGTCTCAATCATTCCCGGTGCTACTACATTTGCAGTAATACCGCGGGAGGAAAGTTCTCTCGCAACACTTTTAGTCAATCCGATGACTCCGGCTTTGGCTGCACAATAATTTGCCTGGCCGGCATTTCCGGTAATTCCGGATACGGATGATATATTGATTATCCTTCCACTTTTCTGTTTTAAGAAATAGCGGGATGTATGATGAATGGTATGGAATACACCCTTTAAGTTTGTCTCATAGACTGCATCAAATTCTTCATCATTCATCTTCATCACAAGATTATCTCTTGTAATTCCTGCATTATTTACAAGAATATCCAGATGTCCGTATTTCTTTATGATATCTCTGAGCATGGTCTGACATGCCTCGTCATCTGCCACATTGCACTGATAGGATTCTGCTCTGCCACCCATATCGGTAATCATTTTTACCACTTCTTCAGCCCGTTCTTTACTGCCATTGTAATTTACAATTACCGTTGCTTTATCTTCTGCCAGACGAAGTGCAATGGCACGACCAATCCCTTTGGCTGCACCGGTTACCAGTGCTACTTTATTCTCCAACATAAGCTTTATAATCCTCCAGTTTTTCAATGCTTACCGTTTTGACATCCCGGTTGATTTTACGCATAAATCCAGATAAAGTATGTCCCGGTCCGATTTCTACGAATTCATCATAACCGTCTGCTATCAGACGCTCGATGCTCTGCTGCCATCTTACAGAAGAAGATACCTGCTTCTTTAACAGCTCTTTTACCGGTTCTGTTGTGGTAACGTAATCTGCTGTCACATTGGTTACATACGGAATGCTAAATTCCTGCAGCTTTGTATTTTCCAATACTTCTGCTAATTTTTCTCCGGCTCCGGTCAACATGGCGGAATGGAACGGTCCGCTTACTTTTAACGGAACCACACGCTTTGCTCCAGCTTCCTTTAATGCTGCACCGGCTTTTTCTACTGCCGCTTCTTCTCCGGTAATTACAATCTGCCCCGGACAGTTATAATTTGCTATAGATACAATTCCTTCGGTATTGCTGCATACTTCTTCAATTGCCTTCGCATCCAGTCCTAAAACGGCTGCCATTGCTCCGCCGGTTGGTACTGCTTCCTGCATAAAGATTCCTCTTGCACGAATGACACGGAATGCATCTTCCATACTCATGACACCGGATGCAATCAATGCACCGTATTCTCCAAGGCTTAATCCTGCACAAGCTGCCGGTTCTTTTCCAGCTTTCTTTAATGCTGCATAAATTGCTGCCTCTGTGGTCAGCATGGCAATCTGTGTATACTCTGTAATATTGATTTCTTCATTTTCTTCAAAACAAAGCTTTGCAATATCAAGTCCGGTTACTTTTGAAGCAAGCTCATATACGGCTTTACTCTCTTCACAGGCATCATAGAAATCTTTGCCCATTCCAATATACTGCGCTCCCTGTCCAGGGAACATGAATACAACCTTACTCATTTTCTTCTCCTTATTTCCGATTCATCAGACGTTCTGCCTCTGATACGATAGAAGTAATAATTTCCTTACAGGACAATTCATCCTGTATCATTCCGGCAATCTGACCTGCCATCAGACTTCCATTTACCACATCGCCATCCATCACTGCTTTGCGGAGGGAACCAAGGGTAAGCTGTTCTAATTCATCTAATGTTGCGCCTTCTTTTTCCATCTTCAGATACTCACGGCTCATCTTATTACGGATGACACGGATTGGATGTCCGGTACTGGAACCTGTTATTTCAGAATCAATGTCTTTGGATTTTATCAGCTTCTCTTTGTAGTTTGCATGTACGATAGATTCTTTAGCTGCCACAAATCTTGTTCCCATCTGAACTGCTTCTGCACCCAGCATAAATGCTGCAGCCATTCCTCTTCCATCTGCAATTCCTCCGGCTGCAATCACCGGTGCATCAATGGCATCTGCCACCTGTGGCACCAATGCCATGGTTGTAGTGGAACCGATATGGCCACCGGATTCCATTCCCTCTGCCACAACAGCATCTGCGCCACCGCGGACCATAAGTTTTGCCATAGCTACACTTGCTACTACCGGAATTACTTTAACACCTGCTTCTTTCCAGAGGCTCATGAATTTGGCTGGATTTCCGGCTCCTGTTGTGACAACCGGAACCTGCTCCTCAACTACTACCTTTGCCACTTCCGGTGCATTCGGATTCATCAACATGACATTTACACCAAATGGTTTGCTGGTGCGTTCCTTCACCTTGCGAATCTGCTCCCGAACCACTTCAGGTGGAGCACTGGCTGCACCGATAATACCAAGTCCACCTGCTTCAGATACTGCAGCAGCCAGATGATATTCTGCAACCCATGCCATTCCGCCCTGGATAACAGGCTCTTCTATTCCTAACAGTTCTGTGATTCTTGTTTTCATATTTTATTCCTCAACGCCCTTTGCTTTTAAGTAGTCAATAACATCTCCTACAGTTGCGATTTTCTCTAAATCTTCTGACGGAATCTCTACACCGAATTCCTCTTCCATGCTCATAACCAGTTCAAACAAGTCTAAAGAATCTGCTCCTAAATCATCCTTGAAATTGGATTCTGCTTTTACCTCTCCATCATAGTTTAACTGCTCTTTGATTAATTCTGCTAATTTCTCTAACATTATTTTGTTCTCCTTTTTTGTCTTTTCTTTGATAATACTTTGAGTCGCAAATATTTTGATTGTCAAATTATTTGTAACTCAAAGTATATACATAAGCATTTCTGTTGTCAACTATATTTTTACTAACCTGCGGAATCTACCTTATACGCCGCAGTGCACATCCTTGCGGAGCATTTTTCACTTTACAGGAAAACAATTTCCAGTAAAGTGAAAAAAGACAGTGTCGGAACTTTTCTGTTCTTTCACTGTCTTATGTTAGTTACTTCTTTTATTTTTTATCACTTATGCAGCTTTCTTACGATTTGATACTACAAAGTAAACACCTACTAATAATACTCCGATGCATAAGAAGAATACCGGATTGATACCGTCACCTGTCTTTGGTGTGCTGTCCTTCTCATGGCTGCCCGAAGTTACTGTCTTACCGGAATTGCTGTTCTTGGTTGCGCCAATCACATTTCCGCCGGTCACTGCTGTGCCTCCACCGGTTACTGTAGTAGCGGAACCACTTCCGTTGTTGCTGTTGGAAGTATCTGTTGAACCATTGCTATTGGAATTATTTCCATTATCCGGAGTCGGCTGTGGATTCTCTCCTCCAAGGCTCTGGAAACTGATTCCATTTCCGGTTGCATATACCTGTGCCTGTGTTCCTGAATAACCGGAAATTGTGGATGGACTCCAGCTGCTCTGGCTTCCGATTGACGTTACACTTGCCGGAATCAAAATTGTACTGATACTGCTGCCGCTGAACGCATCTGTTTCAATGGTATTAACAGAATCCGGAACCGTCAGCGAAGTAACCGACTTGCAGTTTGCAAAAGCACCTGCTCCGATGGTTACAGTACTGGTCGCAATTTTTGCACCGGATTTTCCCTCCGGGCAACGGATTAACCTGGTCATTGCTTTGTTATAAAGACATCCGTCACTGGATGCATATGTACCATTTCCTGATGCAGCACTGATGGATGCCAGTCTGCTGCAACCGGTAAATACGTTGCTTCCGATGCTGGAAACGCCAGCCGGAATTGTAATTCCGGTTAAAGACGTACAATCATAAAATGCTTTATCCCCGATGCTTCCTACGGATTCAGGAATTGTAAACTGGGATAATGAACTGCACTCTGCAAATGCCTGGGAACCAATGGATGAAATTGAAGTTCCAATAGATACACTGGTAAGGCTTGTACAGTTATAAAATGTCTCTGCCGGAATAGAACCGATATCTCCTTCTATGCTGACAGAACCAAGGCTTGTACAGTTATAGAAAACTGCGGTTCCCATTCCAGTCACATAAGATGGAATCGTTACACTTGTAATGGATGTATTGGATGCAAATACACCACTTGCAATTGTAGATACTGACTCTGGAATTGTAATTGCTCCACCGGCTCCGCTGTAGGCAACCAGTGTTCCACTGTCATCTACTGTAAATCCATTTTCATCTGTTGTCTCGTCTGCCCGGACTGTCTGTCCCGGCATCACTGCCAGCAGCAAACATACTGCTGCAAAAATAGAAAATCCTTTTTTCAATATCTGCATCTCTCATCTCTCCTAGCTTTATCTGCTTGATACATTATACTTCTTATCTGCTTACTGTACACGCTTTGCCAGTATAAACATTCTTCCGTCCTGTGTATAATTATTGCAGGTAGAAAGAGTCAGCAGCTGGTCTCCATAAGTACTGTCTATCTCTGTGCCATATACAGAAAGCTGTGCCACATTATTTAAATATTCCTGATATTCTTCTTCGGAATCTGCATTCAGAAAATTATAATACCGGAATACATTTTCATCCTGATACTGGACCTCCGATAATCCCACTTCAATAATTTCATAGACTCCTCTTTCATAAAGAGTATTAAATTCTATCGTCTTATGGGCATTGTAGAAATCTTCGTCCAGATATTTCTTTAATTCGCCAAACATCATTCCGCTTTTCATATTATGTCCGTAAATGATGATATTGGTATCCCTGTTTATGTAATCATTTCTGGCATCGATAAAAAGGGTGCCATTCAGGTCGTCATTTTTATCAAAATCATGTTTCAGATAATAATCCGGTTCTTCCTGCGAAGACTGCATGACCGGATAATCAATATCCGTATCCGGAATATGTAACCATCCGATTAATTCCGGATTTTCCGCATACAGGGAAACATAATCCTCTAACATAATCAGTGGCTGCTCTGTTGTCTCTCCTGTTTCAGTTGCATCTTCTGTGATTTCCGGATTCATCTGCTCCGTTCCTGTTACAAGGTGCTCTACTACATTATTCTGTTTCTTATTCTGTAAATCCTTAAGCCTGTTAGCAGCTTTATAATCCGCATATTCCGAAATCGCATAATATCCGATACAGGCTGTCGCAACAATGATGCATACGATGCCGACCACCTTCTGCCAGGTAAAATGAAATGGCAGCTTTGCTTCTGCTTCCGCTTCTTCCTTGGCAATTTTTTCTTCTATCATGTTCTGCGAACTATCCGCAACAATATCTGAAATGCACCAGAAGAACGATTTTCCGATTTCACTTTTAAAACGGATTTTCTTCGTGCGCATCATGGTATACAACCGGATTGCTACTTCCGGATCATAAATATCCAGTTCATCGGTAATATACTTGATTTTCTTTAAATCTTCCTGCGCCTGCCTGTATTCCCTTAAGGTTTCGAATTCATAATCACCTATTTTATAAATCTTTTCATCCATAATTTATGATTCATCTGCCTTATCTTCTCATGGTCCAGGTAGTTTTATTATAGGTCATTTTGTCATCTTTCGCAAGATTTTTCCGCAAGATATACACAATGTACCACTTCTTATTTTTATATCGTCTATATCTTGCGCTTTCTTTAGTCTAAATTGGATTTTTCCAGCAAATAACGGAACATCTGCTCCGCTGCTTCCTTATGTTCGGAGCCAAGGGCAATACCAAGAATACATTCCTTTTCATAATAACCGTGTTCAACCGGCCAGCTTCCGGCTCCAAGACGGATGCCTGCTGCAAAAGTATCTCCGGTGTCCTTATCCTCTACATAGAAGATATAATCCTTTAACTGTTCCAGCTCGTCTTTGGAAAAGTACTGCGCCAAATCTGCTATGGCACCGGACTGGGCAAGATTTTCAAAAACCATTTCATCGGCACCCAAAACATCTACTCCACCGCCTGCAATCACTGTCTGCAGGGACTGATAGGAATAGAGATTACTGGTATCTGTGCTGGTTAAATCCACATAATATGCATCATTTACCACAACCTCCTGGGCTGCTGTATCATACCCATATTGCTCCATGAATTCTGAGAAATCCGGTTCTTCATCTGCTGGCATACTCTTTGCATTTACTAATACAATCTGGGAAATATCTTCCTTTGTAGTCATATAATGATGTACCGTCATACCAATCAAAATAATCACTGCAACTACTGCCAGTATTACAAGTCTGTAATAGTCCCAGACAAATCCGATCCGCTGTTTCCAGGTCATTGTCTTTAAATCAGCTTTCTTTTCCATATTATCGCCTTTCTTCCTCTGCCGGAGCTGTGTTATCTCCTGTAGTGTCATTTTCTATGGTGTCATTCTCTGCCGCATTACCCTCTGTCACATCTGTGCCACTCTCCGCATCAGCATCATTGCCTGTACCAAGAGGTGCCACAAAATCTGCATACGGTAATTCTTTATGTAAATTTTCCATATAATCATACCAGATTTCTCCCGGATAGCTGGCTCCTGTCAGTCCTGGAAGTTCTGCCGGAATATCATATCCAACCCAGACGCTGGTGGTGTAATACTTTGTATAGCCTACAAACCAGCCATCCTTATTGGAATTGGTGGTTCCTGTTTTCGCTGCACTGGCAGTCTCGGACAATGCCATTCCCTTTGCTGTTCCTTGTGTCAGAACACCCTCTAATATATTGGTCATCCAACGGGCTGCATTGGTTTTATAAACCTGCTTTTCATCGACAATTTTCTGATAGATAGCGTTTCCGTCTGCATCCTGTATCTCTACAATGCAGGTAGGCTCCCGGTATTTTCCATCATTTTCTATGGTGGCATAAGCCGCCGCCATTTCTACCGGAGAGACTCCATTGGTAAATCCACCCAGGGATGCGGCAGGTCTTTCATCCTCCGGGGACAGCTTTGCGAAATTCATCTCCTTCAGATAGGAAATTCCTGTAACGGGAGTCATCTCTTCTAAAAGATTCCACGCCACTGTATTAATGGAATTTTCTACTGCATAACGCAAGGTTACGCTGCCAAGATACCTGCCACTGGCATTTTCCGGTCCATCCTCAATCGGTGCATCTTCCACCACAGTATCCGGGGTATAGCCCCGCTCCAACGCCGGTGTGTATACAATCAACGGTTTGATGGCACTGCCCGGCTGCCGGTAACTCTGATAGGCGCGGTTTAGCATATGCCCGTCATATTCCTGACTTCTGCCGCCTACGATTGCCTTTACAAAACCGGTCTCATTGTCAATGCATACTGCCGCACTCTGCAATGTATAAATGCCCTCTTCATTGACATCGGTAAAATCCTGCAGCTTCTCATCCACTGCATTCTGAAGCTGCTCTTCCATATTTAAATCAATGGAAGTATAGATTCTATAGCCTCCTGTATAAAGAGACTGTTCGCAGGTTTTATACTGCTCCTGATAGGCATCTTCATAGGTCTTTCGATCTTCCTCCGAAGAAAAATCTGTCCGGAATTCAAAGCCCTGCTGCTCCATCAATGCCCGTGTTGCACAATAGCAGGCATAGGTCTCTACTGCATCATAACGCTTTGTTGGCTCTGCTGTGCTGAGTACAATCGTTTCCTGTCTGGCATCCTTATATTCCCTGCGGCTGATTTTGCCATCCTCATACATGTTTTTTAAAATGCGGTCACGTCTTCCTAACGTATTATCCGGGTTCTTATAAGGATTATACATCGTCGGATTATTCGGTATCGCACAAAGATATGCCATCTGGGACAATGACAAGAACGAAACATCTGTATCAAAATATCCCCGGCTCGCCGCCTGAATGCCATAATATCCATTTCCAAAATAAATATTATTAAGATAAAACTCTAAGATTTCATCCTTGGTATATTTCTTTTCCAGCTCTGTGGCAATGAATATTTCTTCCATTTTTCGCTGCCACGTTCTGTCATTATTTAGGAAAATGGTTCTTGCAAGCTGCTGCGTAATGGTACTTCCGCCCTGGGTTACTTCTCCGTTACGCACCATTGCCCAGACTGCACGGATAATTGCCTTAAAATCGATTCCGCCATGACTGTAAAATTTTTTATCTTCAATACTTACCATAGCTTCTTTGACTTCTTCCGGTATCTCATCACTGGTCAGATAGCTTACATCCTTGGTGCCACGAAGTGACATGATTCTCGTTCCATTCACATCATAAACCTGGCTGGTCTGCTCCGCCCGAAATGTGTCCTTCGTCGACTCTTTTACAAACCGGACTGCCTCTTCATGCATGGCACTGACCTGACTGGCATACCCGCCAAAATAGTAATACGCCAGCCCGCCGATTACCAGAAGTATCAGAACTATCTGCAGCTTTACAAAAAGCCAGAAACCACGGTATTTCTTTTTCCTTTTTTTCTTCTCTTTATGGGACATGGGATTCCTCCATATTGCTCTATTTTACACTGTTCCATAAAAAGTTACAAGGCTACTGTTCCATTTGTCTTCCTAAAAATCCCGCCGCTGTAATAGCAAGCTTGCTTTCGGTTTCTCCCATTTTTGCAGTTTCATTTTTCTCATATAAAACAACTGCTCCGATGGCATCTCCTTCACAGATAATCGTGCTGATTGCCTGGTCATGATAGTTCCCGGTATCATCTAAGGTAATTCGTACAAATTTGCTGTCTCCCTGCTGTGCAAGAATATTTTTCCGGTCTTCGATCAGTTCCTCTAACTGCCTGCTGATTGGCTTTCCTTCGAATTCCTTCTTTCCGTTTCCTGCAGCCGCAATCACATGGTCCCTGTCGGTAATACATACCAGATGCCCAGTGCTCTGTGCCAGGCTCTCCGCATACTGTCCGGCAAACTGGCTCAGTTCTCCAATCGGAGAATATTTCTTAAGAATGATTTCACCTTCCCGGTCTGTAAAAATTTCCAGTGGGTCACCTTCCCGGATTCGCAGTGTCCTGCGGATTTCCTTTGGCACTACAACTCTCCCCAAATCATCTATTCTACGTACAATTCCTGTTGCTTTCATTAAAAATTCCTCCTGTTTCCTACATACTTTCCATTTTTGTGCTGTATGGGTAGTATGTGGAAAACAGGAGGAATTATGCAAGCCTTCCTCGTATTTACATTTTTAAATCACTGGTGTTTTTATTAGCCAAAATCAATCTTTTTTCATTTTTGGCTAATAGTTCATTTATCCAATAACCAATCCGCAATATCGACTATCTTGATTCCCTCATATTGATATGCATCATGTCTCGTTCTGGCAATAACATACTTAGGGTATGCATCTTTAATCTGCAGCAGTGGTGATACCTCTCTTTCAAAAGTCTTATCATCACTTATGTTATCAGATACCTGAATATAAATTTTTTCGCTACGTTTAATTGCAACAAAATCTATTTCCTTTTTATACAATATTCCAACGTAAACCTCATATCCCCTACGAAGTAGCTCAATTGCCACAATATTTTCAAGTATTCGACCATAATCCATGTTTTTTGTTCCAAGTTTTGCATAACGAAAAGTATGGTCACTCAGATAGTATTTATCATTGCTCGACAAATATTTTTTTCCTTTAATGTCATACCTTCTTACTTTATAAAATGCGAATGCGTTGCACAAATACTGCATATAAGAGCCTACAGTCGTATGATGAATTTTTTCATGCATACTTCCTAATGTATTTGTAATACTACGGGCAGATGACAAATTTGAAATATTATCCATTAAAAAGTCCACAATTCTATCCATAAGCTGCACATTCCGTATTTTGTATTTTTTTCTGATATCCCGTATAATCAGAGTATCAAATACATCAGCCACATAATCAAATTTAGCTTCCTGATCTTTATAAAGATAGGAACCTGCCATTCCACCTTCAAGCACATACTCATCTAATGCCTCATACTGATTCTTTAATTCAAAATACTCCATATATTCCCCGAATGAAAAAGGATACATTTTTATTTCAAAAGTACGTCCGGTAAATAATGTTGCCAAATCAGAACTTAGTAAAAAAGCATTAGAACCCGTAATATAAATATCATATTTTTCACTTGCATGCAGTCCATTTACTGCTTTTTCAAAATCCTTGCACATCTGCACTTCATCAATAAATACGAAGTTTTCCCTGCCTGCCACATAATGTTCATTTACATAATCATATAATGCACGATATGTTAGCAAGTCATCATAATCCGGTAAATTAAAATTAATCTGAATAATGTTGCAATCTGGAATTTCTTTTTCAACATATGTTCTAAACGCTTCCAGCAATTTAGACTTTCCACTTCGTCTTACACCTGTAACAACTTTGATATCCGGAGTTCCAAGTACATTAATTAACTTATTTAAATACTGTCGCCGTTCTATCAGTTTCATGTACACCCATCCTTTATACATATTATGTGCTTATTATATTGTGTATATTAGCCAATATCAATCTTTTTTCAATTTTGGCTAACAGTTGTAACTAAACACATATTATATATTGTGAAATTAAGTTCCTACTTACTACTGTTTTTCTCTTCTCTTTAAAATCGCCATAAATCCAAGGTATAAAATCAACTGCACAATGGATGACATCGGTGTCGCCAGTCCAATTTCAAATAAGGACGGATTCGGACGAAGACTCATAAAATAGGACACCGGAACACGGACACCAAAGGCTCCGATGATTCCCTGAAGCATGACAAATCTCGTCCTGCCGATTCCATTATAAAATCCGGTATAGCAGAAAAAGATTGCGGTAAACATGCAGTCAATGGCGTATGCCTTTAAGTAATCTGCCGCCGCCAGAATAACCGCTTCATCTGAAGAGAAAATGGATGCCAGTAAATCCTGCAGCGCAATCGGCGCTCCAAGCCCTGTCATTTTCTTAAGAGATGGCTGGTTCATTTCTGCCTTTCCTTCCGGTTTAAGATTGTAAATGCAACAACACAGATGATTGCGGAAAGCAGGGAACCTGCTGCCGTTGCCAGCCCCATCGGGAATAAGGTATCCGGGAATAAAGTCGAAGTCAGATAAACGCCCGGAATTCTTACCAGTGTAATTGCAATGATATTATGTAAAAATGAGATGCCGGATTTGCCGCAGGCACAGAAATATCCGCTGAAGCTGAAATGAATTCCTGCGAACATGCAATCCCAGACATATCCCCTTAAGTATTGACCTCCCAGACGTACCACTTCCGCTCCCGATGCATCCGATGCATCTGTAAATAACGCCACCACCGGACTGGCGAAGAACTGCATGAAGATTCCTACGATAATTCCAAAGCCCACTGTAATCATCACAGCATAGCGCAGTGTTTCATTGGCACGCTGCCTCTTTCCCGCTCCGATATTCTGTGCACCAAGTGCAGATACTGTTGATAACATGGAGGACGGAATCAGGAACAGGAAGCTTATTATCTTTTCCACGATTCCCACAGCCGCTGCATCATTTAATCCACGCTGGTTCGCAATGATGGTGATAATCATAAATGCCACCTGAATGAAACCGTCCTGCAATGCAATAGGAATACCGATTTTTAAAATCTGTCCCATTACATTTCGGTTCGGTCTGAAATCTTTTCTGCTAAGAGAAAATTTTTCCCGCTGTCTTATAATCATAACGAGGGAAATCATTACACTGATGACCTGGGCGCAGGTAGTTCCAAGAGCTGCACCTGCCGGTCCAAGATGCAGTCCGCCGATAAACACATAATCCAAGACAATATTTGCCGCACATGCAATGGCAATAAAGTACATCGGACTCTTGCTGTCACCCATGCCACGGAAAATTGCACTGATAATATTATATACTGTAATAAAAGGAATCCCGATAAAGCAGATGGTAAGATAGGATATCGTTCCCATTATTGCTTCCTGCGGTGTAGACATTACTGTTACAATTGGTTTTGTCAGCAAGAGCAGCACCGTCATCAGCACAAGGGCAACTCCCATAAATAGGATTACCGTGTTTCCAATTCCTTCTGCCACCCGTTTCTTATCTTTGCTTCCAATCGCCTGTCCGATGCTGACCGTTGTTCCCATGGCAAGTCCCACCAGCATAACTGTTATCATATGCATGACCTGTGAGCCAATGGATACCGCCGTAGTGCTGGCAACTCCTTCAAACTGCCCGATGATAAATAAATCTGCCATTCCATACAATGTCTGTAAAAAATAAGATAAAAGGTATGGCAGCGAAAATATAATTACATTTTTAAATACACTTCCTGTAGTAAGATTCCGTTCCATCATTTCATTCTGCTTCCTCTAAGCCAGCGCTGCGCCCAGATGACGGGTCAGCAAATCCACCAGCCATGCATGGTCTTCTGCTGACAGCTCACTCTGTCTTACCAGAATCACCTGATTGGACAGATTTCTGATATAAATATAATTTTCATAGAATCCCCAGTCCTTATAGGCAGTCCACAGATTCACACCCTCCGCTATTTCTGATTTTATACTGATGCTTTCTTCACTGAAAATATACTTGCGGTGGCCACTTACCAGTGCCTTCTGTGCATTTGCGTAAAATCTCTTAAGTCGTGCTTTCTGCTGTACCTTTTTCCCGCCGCATGCAAAATATAGAAAAGCTGCCCAAAGAATCATAAAAAGTGAACCCATTTCTGCCCTGCCAAGCATAAAGCTTAACATTCCGGACGGCAGACAGATTATGCACATAATCACAGAAGTAATCGTTACCACTTTTCTTCTCTTCCGATATACATCCGATTGCAAAGTTATTTCCAACAGCGCATCCTGCTCTTCTTTTCCGATTTCTATTTCATATTCTAACATCCCTGTTCCCCCATTTTCTTTTCATTTATTTTTTATTTATTTTCTTTCCATTCATTTCTCATTTACTGCTTTTCCCAGATGACGGGTCAGTAAATCAATCAGCCATGTCCTCTCTTCTGCCGACAATTTATCCTGTTTTACAAGAACATTTTCATTCGACAGATTCCTGATGCAGATGTAATTTCCATAGATTTCCCAATCCTTATAAAGTGTCCATGCAGTATTTCCTTCTGAAACTTCTGATTTTAAAAGAATTCCATCTTCACTGAAAGCATACTTCCGATAACCGGATTTTAGTTCTTTATCCATTGCTGTAACAGATTTCTTTAATACCGTCTTCTGCATCAGCTTGCTTCCTCCGCATATCATAAAAAGACTATATGCAGCCAGGAGTGAGCAAAGTACAACAAGCCTTGTATCGCTATTTGTTACTCTCCATATTATAATCAAAATACAAGCTACAATCAGAATTGAAAATTTTATTGCTTCCACTTTTCTTTTCTTTCGATACTCCTTCGAATTCAAAGCGATTTCAAGCAGCGCATCCTGCTCTTCTTTTCCGATTTCAATTTCATATTCTAACATCTCTGTTCCCCCATTTTCTTTTTTTCTAAAAACATTGTAATGAACACTGCTTATTCTGTCAAACACTATCGGTTGTTACCTTTGCTGTTCTGCTTTTGCACGAAACTCTGACTCCTTTTGAAATTCTGGGAGCACTGCTGATACTAATCGGTGCGATACCGACTTCTATAGAAAATGCCTCATAGACGCATAAAATGTCTATGAGGCATTATAACTTTACTCGGCAAATATCTGCTCAATTATTTTATCAAACTCTAATGTGTGATATCTTCTTTTTAATGAATCGAGATTGTAAAGTGCCTGACCATTTATCAGTCCATTACAAGTATCATTATCATCTCCTTTATTTTTTGCTACAGCTCCCGAAAATTCCAAATCATCTGTATCAGAAAGCCATAAGGATGTCAGAAATCCTTCACACTGAATTCCAGGCATTGTATATCCATACATTCTTTGTGGCATAGATAAACCGTGCTGCATTCCTAATGTTACAATTTTTCCCAATATAGCCAGTTTTTTATTTCCGCTATACTCTGCAATTCGCATTAAATCTGGTACGAATTCTACAAATTCATCGTCCACATAGCTACATCCCGGAATAACATCACACCCTGCCCAGCCAGTTGTTCCAAAATCATTCCTTCCAAGAAGTGTATTTTCATCAAACGGAATATCCCAAAGATAAGTCCATGATGCAAGAATCTGTGCTGCTGATTTTGCGCCATACAAATATCGTTCTTTTTTGGTAGTTTCATAAGCCAACAACAATGTCCGCATATTATACATTACTCCAACAGCATCTATCTTTACAGACTTTTTATGTGTTGTATCATTTAATCCTCCCAGATATAAAACATCTTCTACATAATGTTCCATAATAAAATCAGCAGCTTTACACAATGCACTTCTATATTTCTCATTACCGGTGTATTCATGTACTAATGCCAATACTTCTCCCGGAAAAATTGTTCCTGACCCCTGCTCTATCACATTACTTCCAAACCATTCTTCCGGATATGTCATTGGAGTACCTTCCATCGTATATGCCCGATACCAGGAGCCATCTGTATTCTGAATTTCAATCATTTTATCACAAAATGCAACCACTACATCCAGCCAGTCTTTATGTAATGTTCCATTTTCCTTTTCCTCAAGAAAACAGAGCATTAAATAATACATAGCCTCCGTCATAGTCCGGCAATAATTTCCTTTTGTTCCTTTTAATTTTTCTGCAATTCCCATCATTGCACCTACGACCTGATTGCCCAGAAATTTTTCTAATTCTTCCCTGTTTTCCGAATACTGAAATGGCATTAATACGCCAGTCCACCAATAAACAAATTCTTCTTTTTCTACACTGTACATCGCATTCGGCAAACCACTTTCTGCAATACAGTGTTCCACAAAAAATTGTATTGTTTTTAATGCCCTTTCCCTATATTCTTCCTTTCCTGTTTCTTCTGCAGCCCGAAGCATTTCATAGCAAACCATAGTCTGATTTCCGGAAAATCCATATTCCAGTACGTTTTGATTTCCATAATTTTCTCTCGGCGAGAAATGACACACATAACCACAAGGATGATTTTTCTTTTCCGGAAAATCTCTAAAACTATTGTGTAATAAGTCTCTTCTGTATGGTATTGTTTCTTCTAAACTAAATGGATGCCTGATATCATCATTAAGAATTCGTTCCATCTGAAATACGCTCGTCTTCCACGATGCTTCTGTCAGATTTTCAGCTTCTCCAAACTGCAGGATATATGAAACTTCCAATTCTTCTCCCTGTTTTATCTTTCGATATGCAGCCCACTCCGATCCATCTACATTTAAGCAAAATGAATTTCTTTCATAAAATGGATAATCACAACGTAACAAAAATTCTTCCATTCTATTTGCAGACGGTGCAATTCCCAGAGATCCAATATCTGTATTATGAACAAAATGCCTTTCCGCTATCTGTTTTCTGGTTATTGTAGTATCCACCTTTGGAATATCTGCCCGAATTAGTGAAATAAATTGCTTGTCATTTTTTGCAAATCCTGTCACTGACAAATTTGGATTTCTATCATCCTTATAATCCTGCTCAAAAGTTCCAAGATAATCATCCTGTCCATTCTGGTCTGTATCATTCTTATTATAAAAAGCTCCCGGTATTACAAATTGATAATCGTCAAAATTTTTTGCATGTTTTGATTTACAATGGAATTCCGTAGATATCCGGATAGCAGTCTCTTTTTCTGCTGAAATGCAGGCCACCTTTCTGCTCAATTTTATATTATTTGTATTTTGTTCCCACATATCAGTAATATGAAATCTATTTTCTTTATTTACTTCTACGTCTGCTTCTGCAATATAAATGTTTTTTTCATTTCTTATTACATCATACTTTGCTTTCTTGTTTCTTTCCTTTAAAATCTGAATCTGAACCGGCCACGGTACTTCTATTTTTATTCCGTCCCTTTCTATTAAAACTTCATTTTTTTCTAATCCCACCGGAAATTTAAGTTCCATCACATCATCCCTTCCTTTCCACTAATTCGATACAAATTTGATTTTTCCTACCTGCTATAAGCTTTTCTTCCAGTTCAGCCTGATGTAGCACAACAGAGGTACTATTTATCTGATTCTTCCATACTTCTCCATTTATGCTAAGTTCACCCAACTGATATTCTCCATAATCCAAATGTTTTCTGTTATAAAAAGAAACACATACTTCTTTTTCCGCAAATAATGTGTCTACTGTTAAAACTTCACCGGAATCATACTGCTCCTTTACTAGTTTTGGTTCAATTAATAAGTCTCCAAGTTGCCCACGTATGCCATATACCTGTGTCAGCATCAGAAAAATTGTCCAGCTTCCTGCACCAGTAACATAGGAATACATTCCCCTTCCTCTGCTACTGATATACTCCGGCACACCAGGATATATTTGTGCTATTTGTGTATTTGTAGAAAGTTCATAAATAGATTTTATAATCTGATAACCTTCCCTTGCATACCCTCTGCTATATAACGCATAAGCATACATCGTTGTCATATGACTAAACATGCCACCATTTTCTTTTTCTCCATAAATAAGTGCAAATCCTCTTCCAAAATTCCAGGTATTATCTCCCAATGGTAACGTCAGCCTGATTCCTCCGGTATTTTTATCTGGAAGATAATTATTTACAGCATGGATTGTTTTTTGAACCTGTTCATCCGTTGCCGCCCCTGACATAATAGAAAAGGTCTGGGCTGTCAATCCAAATCGCAATTTTCCATCTCCAAGAATTCCATCAACTGCATTTCCATCATTGTTATAATAACCATTAAAAAAGCCTTCTTTTGATGATAATTCAATCCATTCATTTTCTCGGACCTGCTGCAATAATTGTTTTCCTTTCCAGCGCAACATATCTTTTAATTCTAAAACTGGTATTTTTTTCTTTTTTCCGCTTATTCCAAATCTTATGTGTTCATAATATTTCTTTAATACTTCCACTTCTTTTTGGGGTTCCTTTTCCTTTAATCCCTCAAGCAGTATTTCCATTTCTTCAAATACAGAAATCGTTTTTCGGTCTTCTTTCTCTATTTGAATCTCAAGTAAATCTGCTATATCACATATATTTTTTCCATAAAAAGCCGTAAATGGTATTGTTTCCCCTTTATCCGGAGCCATATCCAACTGATCATTCCAATCTCCATCTTCAAGCTTTATATTCCCATGTTCTCCAATATTTAAGCTGCAAATTAAATTTTCTAAAAGTAAATGCTCTAATATTGTTCCGGTATAACATTCACCATCCTTTGTCTTTTGACTATTTCCATCTTCTTTTTTCCAATTTGTGTCAATCCTTTTCGCTCTTTCAATTTGTGCATCTTTCCAGTAAGACACTTCTTCATCTAAAATAGAAATATCTCCAGTTTGATTCATATATAACAACAGTGTAAATAATGGCCAGACACCATGATCCATCCAAACTCTGGATATTTTGTTTCTGTCTGCCTGAAAATTGCCCTCACCGTCCAAAATAATAGTTGCATTACTTCCATCCAGTCTGACACCTTTCATGTTATGAACAAAAACACTTCGAACCCGCATTGGATTTTGTAATAATAATGTCAGATAATCCTGCCACAAATCTCTCCACCCGCGACCACCTCTTCCATAATCATGATATGGAAGAAATGAACAACCATATATTTTTCTTAAAACAGGCTGTATACTTACCCACCTTAACCAGCCATCAAACTTATCTGAATTGCCCTGAAATTTTATCTTGTCAGCTTCTCCATTCCAATGCTCTTCATTTTGTTTCCACGCAGCTTCAACCTTTTCTTTACTGTTATACTTTTCAAACTCCTTGTTAAAATTTTCTTTTTCAGTAATTCCAGCGCAGATAATATATTCTTTTTTCTCGCCTGGTGCTAACCGTACCTTTGCAAAACGCATTGCGCCAATGCATTCCATACCATCTTTCCGATATGTCATATCATGTTCTGGTATACTATTTTCTACTACTGTTCCAGGCCAGTCCAATGTTCCTCCCTTTCCAATAAACTCCTCTACTGTAGGGAACATTTCTACTGCTGCCTGCCCGCTTTCATCTGATCCATATACAAAATAACTTGTATCATTCGGTTCATGACCTCTTTCATCATGGTGTATCGTTGGCTTTACAACAATCCCGTTTTCTTCCAATGTTATCCTCTGCATCAGTGATGTTGCATGTCTATGATCTCTTAAATTATCTGCCGATCGTCCAAAAATAGGAAATGCCGCTGTTGGCACAAATTCCAGAATCTCTGACCCGTAATTTTCCAGAATAACCCTGTTAATTTCTACTACATCCTCATTTGCCGGACAAAACGTTGTAAAAATACAGTTTAATTTCAATTCAGGGATTGTATAATACAAGCTGTGATATAGCAATCCGCACTCTATTTTATTCCATTTTTCTTCATCCTTAAAACAATGCTCTGCTCTCTGTCTTGCAGAATTTCCCACCACAGAAAATGCTCCCTGCTCTTTTGTATAAACCCAGAAATTTCTTCCAGAACGATTATTATGTAAGTCCTCTACTGAAACTGGCAGATACAAAAATTCATTTTGATTCTTTTTGGCATCTCCATTTAAGCAGGGTGTCACCGATGCTTTCATTCCAGCCTCATTGCATATAGGAAAATATAATTGATTTACTTCCCGGGCATTTTCACAAACAAACGTCCCTTTTTTGTCAATAAAATTCCACTTAAATCCGTGTTCCATTCTTTACTCCTTTTTCTTAACCCTTAACCGCTCCTGCCGTTAATCCTCCTACAATATATCTTTGGAAAATTAGTGCTAATACCATTGGTACAACTGTAGCCAGCAATCCTGCAGTCATCATCATTCCATAATCAATTCCATACTTTGTTCCAAACTCTGATACCGCAACCGTTAATGTCTTCGAAGTTTTTGATGTAGTAAAAATTAATGCATACAGAAATTCATCCCATGCCATAAGGAATGCAAGAACACCTACTGCAACATATCCCGGTAATGCTGTCGGCATAATAATTTTCCAAAACACCTGATTCCAACTACAACCATCTACCCGTCCCGCTTCTTCAAGTTCAAATGGAACCGATTTAAAATATCCGTTCAAGACCCAGATTACATAGGCAAGAACTGCATTTGTATTAATTAATATTAATGTTCCCAAATGATCCAGCAGCCCCATCCGGCTAATCATGATATAATACGGTATTACCAATGCAATTGGTGGTAGCAGCTGAAAAAACATTACTCCAAATAACATTGGTTTTTTCATTCGAAAGCGTAATCTTGCAAACGCATAGGATGCCACTGCACCTAATACAAGACTAATTACTGTTGTTGTACCCGCAACAATGCAACTGTTTTTTATTGCCATTCGGAATACTTCAACTTGTTTTGTTGGATTTTTATCCCACAATAACATTTTGTATCGTTCCCATGTAATTGATGTAGGCAGTATTTTGTCACTACTTAACAATTCATTTTCTGATATGATACTGGATATAAACATCCAGATAATTGGCAATAGCGTCCAAAGAACCAATAATATCACTGCCAAATATAATAATATCCTTCCTATTCTTCTCTTTACCGTTCGATTCATATCTTAATCCTCCGTTTTTCCTGCTTTCAGGTAAAGAAGGCTCAATAACAATATAACAACTGCTATAATTACGCATATTGCCGAACCTTTACCATAATGTAAGTAATCAAAGATTTCATGATACGCATAAAAGCTTACTACCTGTGTACTGTCATTTGGTCCACCTGACGTCAACGAATATACAATATCAAAAACTCGAATCGTCTGAATTGTACGCAAAACAAGAACCACTATATACATTGGCTTTAATGCAGGAAAATACACTACTTTAAATCTCTGCCATGCATTTGCCCCGTCTATAATTGATGCCTCCTTTGCATCATTAGACACGGTCTGGAGTCCTGCAAGCAGCATAATGATAACAAGTGGAAGCATCTTCCATGTATCTGATAATATAATCATATTAATTGCAAGCTTACCACTTCCAAGCCAGACTATATTTTCATCTATCAAATGTAATTTTAATAATACTTTATTCAAAATTCCTGCGTTCGCATTAAAAATCCATTTCCACAAATTTGCATTTACAATCGTTGGCACTGCCCATGGAATCAGAATAATTCCACGCACAAAGCCTCTTCCCTTAAAATTTTGATTCAGCAATAATGCTGTAAGTGTTCCCAATATAATCTGAATTATCACTGATACAACTGAAAAATATAAAGTAATTTTTAAAGAATTCCAAAATGCATGGGTACTCATAACTTCTGCATAATTCTTTAATCCAACAAATTTCGTTACAAGACTACCTGGATTTACATCATTTAAGCTGAACCACAATGTAAACAAAACAGGAAATAATCCTAATCCCATGATAATCAGCATGGCAGGAGTAATCATTCCATAAGCAGTTCTTGCTTGTGATATACTTGATTTATTCTTCCTCTTCATATTCTTACCCTCATATTAAAAATGGCAGGCAGTTTATCTACCTGCCATTCTCTATTTAATTCACAAAACTTTCTGATACTTCTTCTGCCTGATTTAGTGCATCCTCTATTGAAGTTGAACCTGACAGTGCTGCCGAAAATAATGGTTGTACTGTATTAGACCACTCACTATAATCAGCAAGCTGAGGTCTTGGATGTGCTGTTGCAAACTGCGGATAAAACTTAGCCAGTTCTTCATGTTCAGCCACCAGATTCTCATCTTTATATAATGCATCAATTGTCGGCAGTACATTATAATTCTCATATGCATATTTCTGAATATCCTCACTAGTAAATAACTCAATATATTTATATGCATACTCCGGATATTTTGAGGTAGATAATACTCCGAAGCCACCGCCACCAGTTACTGAAGCACTTTCTGCTTTATCAGTTCCAGGCATTAAGCATACATCTACATTTCCTGCAACAGTAGAATTTTCTGGATTATTTGCATATCCATACACATAAGCCCAATTCATAACAAATGCTGTATCTCCTGCCATGAATGGATCCAGGCAATCTCTGTCCGTGTAGGTAATTGATGCCGGATCTGCCCATCCATCCTGCATAGAATCATACATAAACTGTACTGCATTATTTGCACTTTCACTGTTGATGTCAAATGAGCCATCTTCTTTCTGCCATGTTCCGCCAAAACTGTAAATCATGGTTGTCAAATCACAAATCAAACCTTCTGCCTGAGATGCTCCCCACGCAATACCATACTTGCAAATGCCTTTATCCATCATATCCTGAGACATTTCTTTTAATTCATCCCATGTTTTTGGTGGCTCCTCATATCCAGCATCCGCTAACATCTGCTTATTATAAAACATCCATTTTCCACCATTTGCAAACGGAATTGCTTCTGTTTTTCCATTATAAATCATCTGATTTAACGAACTCTCAATCAAACTGTTTTTTACATCTTCATCCATATATTCACTTAAGTCTATGGTTACTCCCTTACTTTCAAATTCTGCAACCCATGGAATATCTACATAGCAAACATCCGCATCGCCTCCACCGGTCCATGTTGTAGTAATTTTTTCGTGTGTACTATCATAGGACTGACAAATCAGATTCACTTTTACACCATACATTTCTTCGTACTTCTTTCCAGCATACTCATAAAGTCCTTCTTCGTCGGTTGAACAAATAACGCTAATGCTTTCCGGTTTATCTCCGGCTTCTGTTCCTGCTACTTTGTTATTTTCTGTTTCAGAGTTACCACAAGCTGTAATTGATACTGCCATTGTCATACACAACAGTACTGCAACTAATCTCTTCATTCTTTTTCCTCCTTTTATACTAATACTTTTTTGTTCTTCTCCCCTGGCGCCTTTTACTTTATTCTCCTTGCTTTTGTAGTTTAAATATAACGATTTTATATTCATGATTCAATTTCATTCTTGCTTTATTTTTGCACTATTTTGCGCGAGACATTTTTAATTAAAAAAAGACGAAATATACTAATCACATTTTGTATATTTCGTCTCCTTTATATACTACTATATTTTAAATTCTGGAATGATGATAACCCTCACAGTTGTTTATTTCTTCATTTCCACTTATTTTACGGTATCTGCTTGGTCCCATAGAATATACTTCCTTAAACTTCCGGTTAAAATAGCTCAATCCTGAGAAACCAGATTCATATGCCACTTCACTGATGGGGAGTTTTGTGGAAAGCAATAATTTTTCTGCAGATTTTAATCGGATATGATTTAAATACTCTACAAATGTATAATCTGTTGCCTGTTTAAACACTCTGCAAAATGTATACATACTCATGCAACACAATTCTGCTACATTTTGTAACTCTATATGATTTTGATAATTTTCTTCTATGTAAGACAACGCAGGTCTGATTTTTTCCAAGGCTATCATAACTTCTGTCGCAGGTCTTCTGGCACAAATATAATCATTTCGCATAAAGTATACCATTAGTTCCATAATATACGCAGGTATCCGAATCTCATATCCCAAAATCTTCTTTTTATATTCTCCCTCTATTTTCCACATAATGGATTCTACTTTTTTACTTCTCAAATTAAAATGTCCAACTTTTCGAAACGGATCTAATAATATACTTGAAATGTGTTGATATTCCTTTGCCACAGAAAAATAGGGTAAAACAGGTTCCATTTGAAACTGTAACAACAATATTTTATGTCGCTTTGTAATTTTTTCCGTTTCATGTGGTTCTTCCCCAGAAATGACCGTGATGTCGCCTGGTCTTGAAATAATCTTCTCCCCACCAAATCTTACATATGCTTCACCCTCTAACTGGCACAAAATTTCCCATGAATGATGCCAGTGCATCGCACACCCCGTTAAAGTATAAATTCCTGCTGAGAACGGTAATTTTGCCTCTTCAATATAAAAAAGCTCCGAAGAGTGAAACTTATTTGCAGTTGATATGGGTTCTTTGATTTTTATAATTTCTTTCCTGTCTTCCATTTTTCTCCTGTTAATCTCTCCCATCCAAGCTATAATTTTTTTGTCAAATCCACCAATTTTTCTACTCTGTAATCTGCCTGCTGCTCTAACTCTCTTAATTTTTCATTGGTTATGGCATCTTCCGGATGATACCAACAGGTTTTAAGTCCTGCAGCATGCCCTCCTGCAATATCTGCTGTCAGGGAATCACCTATCATCAGGCATTCTTCCGGTTCAATTCCAGGCAATTCTTCCATACATTTTTCAAAAAAGCGAAGGCTCGGTTTCTCTACGCCAACCTTTTCCGAAACAAAGCAATGTGTAAAATATTTACGCATGCCGCCTCGCTCCAGACGGTTTAGCTGCTGCTCATACGGTCCGTTGCTTGCTGCACAGAATATGTATTTTCCTGCTAAAGCTTCCAATGTTTCCAATGCACCGCTCACCGGCACTGCACTATTATGAAGATAGCTTCGGAACACATGCTCCATTGCCACACCATCGGCTTTTAATCCCAGCCGTTTTAATATAATCTGCCAGCGGACATAGGGAAGGTCTTCCCTTGATAATTCACCCTTTTCGATTTTGTCCCAGATAATATGATTTTCTTCCTGAAAAACATTAAACATTTCCGGTTTAAACTCCAGCCCCAAATCTGCAAATGCCTGTTTCATGGAATCTTCTGCTCCCGCATCAAAATCAAGCAGTGTATTATCAATATCCCAAAAAAGGACTTTTATATTCTGGATTTTATTCATCCTTTATTTCCTCGTCATCCTAAGGTTTTATGCTATGCAAAATGCAATACATCTATCAACAGCAGCCAGACTAATCCATAATAGGTTACTACTGCTACCAGGTCATTAATTGTGGTAATCAATGGACCAGATGCCACTGCCGGATCAATCTTAATCTTATGAAAAAGCATTGGAATCAAGGTTCCCACAAGGCTTGATATTACCATTGCTATCATCAGTGCAAGGCCCACGCATCCTGAAATAATAAATGCATGACTCACCGGATTATTCTTTAACAACCAGACATATAATCCGATAAAGGAAAATGCCAGTATCCCCAGAAAAAGCCCGTTCATAAACCCAACACGCATTTCTTTTCCTACCAGATGACGCTTCTGTTTTGATGTAAGATTTTCATCTACCAGTACACGAATGGTTACAGCCAGCGACTGTGTTCCGACATTTCCTGCCATGTCAAGTATCAGCGACTGGAAACACATGACAATTGGAATTACGGCTACAACGGTCTCAAAAATCCCCACTACAGAAGATACGCCCATGCCAAGTACCAGTAAAATAATCAGCCATGGCAGACGTTTCTTCATACTCTCTACCAGCGTTTCCTGTAAATCTTCTTCGGCGGTCAGACCTGCTAACTTTGCGTAGTCATCACCCATCTCATCATCCACAACTTCTACGATATCCTGAGATGTGATAACACCTAAGATTTCATCATTTTCATCCAGTACCGGAATGGAGTCCTCTGCATAGTCCTTCATTCGCTCGATACATTCACTGATCTGTTCATGATCCCGCAAATACGGATAGGATGTACTGATGATATCTTCCAGTGCATTATTTTCACGGGCAATGATTAAGTCCTTTAAATCAATAGCTCCATAGAATTTGCCTGCTTCATCAGTAACATAAACTGTCAAAATGTTATCATTTTCTCCCGCCTGACGAATCAGCTCCCGCATAGCCTGCCGGATGGTAAGATCATTCTTAATCACAATGAAGTTCGTAGTCATCTTACTACCGACTTCATCATCCTCATAGGACTGAATCATCTTAATGTCATGACTGGATTCTTCATCCAGCAACTCTACCAGCTGTGCCTGCTTGGAATCATCCAGTTCGTCTAAGACATCTACCGCATCATCGGAGTCCATGTAGGAAATAACCCGTGCCGCTTTATCCAGATCCAATTCATTCAGATATAAATCCGGGTCATCAATATAAGTAAAGATTTCCGCAACCTGTTCCGCTCCCAGGATTGGGTATAATCTCTTTCGTTCTTCTTCATCCAGACGCACAAATGCATCCGCAATATCATTTTCATGATAATCGGATAATTTATCCCGCAGTTCCTCATTGCTCTTCGTACTACGGATTATCTCTATTAACTCTTCTACATAATTCTGCTCTTTTAATTTCTCGTCCACTGCTTCTGCCTCCTTATATCATTTTCCTGCGGCAGCAGTCCCGATGATACCCGCACAATTACAGAAAACACATATCGCATTTCCAGCGTAAAAAGAGCAATTGTCCTGTATGGATTCTTACCTGAAATCCATGGCCAATTGCGCCAAAATCATCTTCTGTCTGCCACCGCAGATACTACTTCGCCCAGTACTATCGCAACTGTCCATGCATTTCACCTCCTGATTCATTCTCTTTTTCCATTCTAATCCTCGGAATGAATCAAGTCAAGATTTGCTTTGTCTGATATTTGTATAATCTTTGTAAAATATATATTTTTTTATTCTATTTCTTCCATAAATATTCCAGGCAATTGTGAATGAGGGATTGAGAAGAGTTGCCACAATAATATTACGTTAATTCGCAGTGGATTTTCTTTCGCTACGAAATACCACAGTTCTAAAATGCGGGGTTTTCTTTTGGTTATAAAAACAGTCTTTCCAATGTTTGTCAGAATCGCTGTACGGTTCGTCGAAGTACAGATGCCTGATAAGGGCTGTTAGGGGCACTGGGAATTTCGTCTGGCAACGGGCAACGCTGGTACAGGGATGTACCAGCGAGGTGCAATTGAACATGGATGTGAATTTGTGCCGGTTGCCAGATGAAATTATAATTATATCGAAATTCCCAGTGCCCCTTGCAGGCTTTATGTGGCATCTGCTCTCGACGGACAGTGCAGCGATTCTGACAAAGCAAGCGGAAAGACAGTTTACAAGCAAGAAAACCCCGCATTCTAAAAACTGTTGGCATTTCATATCGGATAAAGATAATCCTCTGTGAATCAACGTAATATTTTCCGTGCAAAATCTATCTCTCTTTCGCAATTGCCTGCTATATTTATCGAATATTTGTATAGTCTAAGAAAAAGCACATACAGCTTGCCCGCTCACTTCCTTCATTCCGGTAAATGTGCGGCTGGTCTGTTTCAAATTTGTAGACCTGGCTCTTTTCCACCTTCTGGCTGTGGTCATGGCATTCTATGGTCAGCGCGCCGTCAATTACCGTAATATATTCTCTCGTCCGCTCGCCGTGGCTTCCACTGGTGTATACACCGCCCGGCTCTACATCAATCCGGTAGATTTCTACGGACTGGGAGTCCTCAAATGGAAAGCAGGTAAAGACCTTATACTGTCCCTCCAGTTCCTTGGTTGGAATCATTTCTTCCGGCTTCACCAGACAGAAATCCACACGGGGAGCTTCAATTAAAGTCTGAAATTCAATCCGCAGTCCGCTTGTAATCTTTCCAAGCACACCCAATGATGGATTTGCCGTTCCCTTTTCAATCTGTGCCAGCATACTCTTACTTACACCGGTCTGCTCTGCCACCTGATCAAGACTCATTCCCTTGGACTGACGCAGTCTCTTTAAATTTTCCGATACATTGTGTGACAGGTAATCCATACATTTTCCTCTCTTTCCATTTGAAACTTTCACTTCAAATTTTTTACATCAAACTTTTCGCATCAAATTTTTATGATATTAACCGATGTTTTTGATAAAGATATCTATTTTACAGTGCCTTGCGGTATAACATTTCTATATCACACTGACGGGATGACCGTGGGTTCACTGCAATATTGCCGCTCTTCATGGCATCTGCTGCCATTGCTTCTATTTTCTCTTCGATGGTCTCCCGGCTGATGCTTCCTGTTTTGCCTGCCTGATTGATGGCTTCCGTAAGATTTGCCGGAATTCCGATGGCTTTGCATAAGGAACGGATGGCATCCACTAACATCATCGGTTCAAATTCATCTTCATAGGCCGGAATTTCACTGATGTAGTTATAAATTTTATAATACCTTCCATGGTCAGCTAAGGCATTATACTCCGCTACTACCGGAAGCAATACTGCATTGGCAACTCCGTGTGGCACATCAAAAAATGCACTGACCGGATGGCTCATGGCATGTACATTTCCAAGTCTTGCAAAAGAAAATGCAATTCCAGCAAACAGTGAGCCTACCATCATTGCCTCCGCCGCCTTCACATCGGTGCGGTTTGCCACAAATCTCCGGATATTTTCTCCGATGAGCTCCATTGCTTTTTCTGCCATGGCGTCGGAAAACGGAGAAGCCGCAGTTGAAATATACGCCTCTTCTGCATGGATAAATGCATCAATTCCGCAGGCTGCCGCCACACTGGCTGGTGCCGTTGTAATCAGGTCTGCGTCCAGAATAGCATATGCCGGCAGCAGTTCATAAGAAAATACCGTCAGTTTATAGTCTCTGCTGTGGTCAGTAATTACAGAAAATGCTGTTACCTCAGAACCGGTTCCTGCTGTAGTCGGTAGTGCCACCAATGGAATAATTTTGCCCGGCACTTTATGTGCCCCTTCATATTCGGTAATGCTTCCACCGTATTTTGCTACTACACCGACTGCCTTTGCTACATCCATCGGAGAACCGCCGCCAAAAGCTACGATAAAGTCTGCCCCGGAAGCCTGAAATGCTTCTGTCGCTGCTTCCACGGTTGTAACGGAAGGATTTCCTTCGATATCCGTAAAGTCATCTACCAAAATTCCTTCGGCTCTTAAAGATTCTGCAGCTTTCTCCACCAGTCCCATCTTCTTAAGATGCGGTCCGGATATGATAAACGCATGCTTTCCACCCATTTTTTTTGCAACTTCCGGAAGTTTTGCCATAGAGCCTCTTCCTACGATAATATTCTGTGGTACTGAAAAATTAAATTCGTTCATAGCTTTTCCTCTCATTTTCTGTCGATATTTTCAGAACTTACTACTCGACTTTTCTATATTCTGCTTTCTTCACTCTATACATTCCATTATCCTGCCAGCCGCGCCAATACACGGTCAATTGCCACATCGATTACCTGATCCAGCTCCACATCATCTGCCTCCGGCATCAATGTTGCTGCATCTTCATCTGAAATAAGCTGTACCAGACTGCCAAAGGACTCTTTGTATTTCTTTTTACAGATTGCAAAGAATACAACTCCAAGCAAGCTCCAGGCTCCAACCATCAACCACTCCGGAAGAATCAGGCTGCCGCCGGTTCCCGGAATGCAGTACATGCATACCATAAATCCTGACATTAAGACTGCCATTACACCCACAAATTTATAACCAGGCACTTTATACGGACGAGGCATATCCGGTTCTTTCTTTCTTAAAATCAGAAATGAAATGGATACCATACAATAGGCAAGACAGCATCCAAAGTTACCTGCATCACAAATCCATACCATCATGACACGTCCCGCAAAGGGGGCTAACATCGTAAGAATTCCCATCAGGATTAATGCATTTAACGGGGTCTTATGCTTTGGATGAAGTTTTGCAAAAGTTCTTGGAATCATATAGGATTCTGCCATGGAATATAAAGCACGGGAACCACCAATCATAAAGGAGTTCCAGGAAGTAATGATTCCGCACATTCCACCAACAATAATTGCTTTTGCCATAACCGATGTTTTGAACGCTACTGCCATGGCATCTGCGGTTACAAGACCGGTTCCTGTCTGTGATGCTGCAATGGCATCCGGCTTTAATACCAGACCTACTGCAATGATAACCAGTGAGTAAAACAGCACTGCCAGTACAACAGATAATATCAGCATTTTTCCAATTTTCTTCGGTGGAACATTGATTTCCTCTGCCGCCTGCGGGATAACATCAAATCCGATAAAATAAAATGGAGATAACACCGCAACACTGAGTACTGCCTTGATTCCACCTCCGGTTGATGTGCCGGCAAACATCTGTCCGTTAAGATTATCTACACTTCCGTTGATGACGGATGCAACAATCAACAAAATCCCTGCTCCACCAATGATAATAGTAAGAATGGTCTGTAAAATAGCTGCTGTTTTGGCTCCAAAAATGTTTATTATCATAATTAAAAATGCAACGATAATTGCTACAATCAGCCAGGAAGCATAGATATCAAATCCAGCTACCGTATAAAGATATCCCTTTAAAAATCCCGGCCAGAGATAGGTCAGAATCGTTGGAAATGCACATGCTTCAAAGCAGGTAACTCCGACATATCCCAGGACGATTGCCCATGTACAGATAAAGGAACCATTTGAGCCCATTGCCCGGTAACTGAACACATGCTCACCACCGCACTGTGGCATGGCTGCTGTAAGTTCTGCATAAGTCAATCCCACAAAGAATATCATGATTCCACCAAGAACAAATCCGATAGCTGCTCCAAGAACTCCGCCTTTCTGAATCCAGCCACCGGAGGATACGACCCAGCCCCATCCAATCATGGCACCAAATGCAATGACAAGAATATCCCAGGCATTAAATACTTTATTGAATTCTGTTTTCTTCTGTTCCATATTTACTACCTCCTATTCCTGAAATACTTTTCCGGCTACTTCTTCAATCAACTGTGCAGTTCCATCCATACCCAGCAAATCGCTGTTAATCAGCATATCCCTGTTATGTCTGTCTCCACGATTGCTTCCGGTCAGTGCCATATGTCTTTTGTGATAACGTTTATCTTTTTCCACAATCAGCAATTTTGCATCATCTGCCGAAAGATTGTGGCTTTCCATTACATTCTTTATCCGGATTTCATCCGGTGCATAAATGAAAATGCGTAATATTGGTTTCTGTTCTTTTAAAATATAATCAGCAGAACGTCCTATAATCACACAGGACTCTCTTGCTGCGAGTTTTCGAATAATTGTTTTCTGGACGTGAATTGCACGTTCTGTCAAATCAGCGTATTTGGAGAAAGAACCTCTGACATCACCTTCTGCTCCTTTACCGGCAATGGTCACTCCTTCTTCTACCTTTTCCATAATATCCTTGGGAATTCCTACTTCTTTGATAATCTCATCTACCGTTTCACGGTCATAAAACTTAATGCCCAAATCCTGTGCAACCTTTTTCCCAATCTGATTTCCTTTTGCGCCATATTCGCATCCTATTGTAATAACAAGATGTTCCATTTTGCTTCCCTTCCTTAATGTATATACATGCGTTTTTTCTCATCCATACGAACCTGCCACTGGCAGCTTCGTATGGATACCTGACAACTATCTGCATAAAAAAGACGAGGGCGCACTTATTTTCTGTGACATCCTCGTCTTTTCTATTTCTTATTTTTATCTTTCTGTTATTCTTCCGGTGCCCGGTTTGAAGGACACGGATTCCTAAAATTCTTATTTTTCCAGTGATTTTACCGTTTCTTCAATGATTGCATATGCCGTGTCGCATTCTTCTGCGGATACGATAAGTGGCGGCACCATACGAATAACATGTGCACCGATAGCTGTAATCAAAAGCTTTCTGTCTAAGCAGCCATGTTTTACATCTACACCGGAAATGGTATCATCAAATTCTACACCAACTAATAAGCCCTGATGTCTTACTTCTTTGACATGTGGTAATTTTTCTAATTTTGCTGAGAAATAGTCTCCCATTTTCTTTGCATTTCCGGCTAAGTCATTGTCTAAGAGCTCTCCTACCTCAGCTAAAGCTGCTGCACAGCTGATTGGGTGTCCACCAAAGGTTGTTCCATGGGAACCAGGAGTAAATGCTTTGGCAACCTCTTCTGTTGCACAGATTGCACCGATTGGCATTCCGCCGCCAAGACCTTTTGCCATGGATACGATATCCGGTTTTACACCATAATTCATATAGGACATTACCGCACCGGTTCTGCACCATCCGGTCTGTACCTCATCTAATAATAAGAGCATTCCTTTCTCATCACAAAACTCTCTTAAGCCTTTCATGAATTCCATGGTTGCCGGATGTACTCCGCCTTCACCCTGTACCGGTTCAATCATAATTGCGATTGTATTTTCGGTACATGCATTTTTAAATGCCTCCAGGTCATTGTATGGTGCATAGGAGAATCCGTAAGTCATTGGTCCGAATCCTACCTGGCAGCCATTTCCCGGCTGACCGGTTGCTGACATTGCTCCAAATGTTCTTCCGTGGAATCCCATTTTAGCAGTTACGATATGATATTTATTTGGACCGTATTTTTCAATTCCATATTTACGGGCCATTTTAATCATTGCTTCGTTTGCTTCTGTTCCGGAGTTCTGATAGAAAATTTTATCCATGCCAAGGGTCTTACAAACTTTTTCTGCTAACAGTGCCTGTGGAATAGTATATGGATAGTTGAAGGTATGCATGATATCATCTACCTGATCTTTGACTGCTGCTACTACCTTCGGGTTACGGTTTCCTGCATTGTTAACAGCGATTCCTGCATAGAAGTCAAGATATGGTGTTCCTTTCTCATCATAGAGGTACATGCCCTCTGCTGTCTCAGCCAGGAAATCGAAACGCTCATATGTTTCAATCATATATTTATTTACTTTATCTTTAATGTCCTGTACGCTTAATCCTGTGTCTTTTAATTTCATAATTGAATCCTCCTTGACATATTCTTTACTCTTTTTTGTTTTCTCTTTAAACCGGTTTGTTTTGTTCAATGGACTTTCTTTCGCAACTCTAGAAACACACTTTGCGAGTTTCTAGAGTTTTCGCGGTGCTCGCCAAATCTGCATGCAAGCATGCGATTTTTCTCGCTACTCGCGAAAAAAAGGCACTTACCGATTGGTAAGCGCCTTCGCTTTTGTTTGTCTATTATTTTGAACAGTTATACAATATCACGTCTTTTTTGCTCTGTCAATATTTTTTTACAAAAAGTTGCATTTTCCTGTTTTTTCTGCTTTTTTCAGTCTGTTCATGAGAATTAATAGAATATATTGTATGTTTTTGTGTATTATAATGCACATTTGTATTATCCATTCGTACACTATAGTATCGTTTTGACTTTATACACTCTCCGCTCCGATATAAGCTTCGATTCTATCCCGCTGTAAATGCTCTCCGATTACAATAATAACTTCCTGGCCTTCCTGAATCGGTTCCATCCGCACTCCGTTATGGGTAGCATTAAGTTGTATCCAGGAATTATCTTCTGCTTTTATAAATCCCTTAATCCGAAATACTGCTCCGCAGGAACTGTCTTCTAAGATTTCTTTTGCAACCTTCTGCATTTTTTCTGCCGTCATAGGTACATTCATAAAATACTGGGACTCGAAACCAGAGTGTTCCTCCAGATCCATTTTCTCATAATTTTCCATCACATAGCCGCTGCTCATAATCTGGTGTAAATCTTCCGAAGTAAGCTGTGGTGTACTCTTACGCAGAATCTCTTTTCCCAGTCTTCTCTTACAGTGAATCTTCTCCAAGGCTTCGTTGATGTGTGCAACCGTTGCATCCATTTCTTCTGCTGTAGCTTCATCAGCATGGCTTAATAGAATGCAGCCTGCATCTGCCACCTCTGATGCCAGAATGAAATCTGCCTCATCAGACAGCTCTTTTTCCAGCTTGGCATCTACGATTGCAATTACATTTCCAATCTCATACCACTGATCCAGCGGTTCTTCCCGCAATGCATCAAAGAATTCGTCCACATCAAAAATTCCGGATGGCTCCACCAGCACCCTGTCATATCCGCACATGCCCATGGCGATTAGCTTTGTCTTAAAACGTCTTCTGTGGCAGTCCTTATCACAGCCTCCAGCTACCATTTCCAGCTCACAGTTATCTCCCAACAAATCCTGCAGCAGCATCATGTCCACATTTACTGCGCCATAGTCATTCTCCAAGATTCCAATATTCATGCCCTGTTCCATCAGATACTGGGCGTATTTTCTTATAAATGTTGTTTTACCGGAACCTAAAAAGCCGGTAATTAAGTCGATTTTTACCATATTTGTCTTCCTCCTTCTCAGATATCCCGCTTCAGCCGCCGTAAGAGCTCCTGGTATGCCTCCATTACTTTATCGTGATGACTTCGGATATAATCCATATCCGGAATGTCATGATTCTTGATGGCATACTCTAATCCCTTAAACTGCTCAGACAACTCCATGGCTCCGATATTCGCAGACACATTTTTCAGTCCATGCACATGAATCTGATACTGTGCCCAGGCCCCTGCCTCATAATCCTGCTGCAGAGTATCCACCATCTCATCTTTCAGATAGACTTTTAATATCTTAAGATAAAAATCTTCGTCTTCCATGCATACGGACATTCCCTGCTCGGTGTCAAGGTATGGAAAACGCTCCTGCAATGATTTCTTATTTTCTTCTGCTCCACCGTCAGAATTTTTCTTTTCCACTGCCTCTGTCTGCTTGTCCGCCAGAAAACGTTCCAGTATCTTCCACATCTTCTCTTCAAAAATTGGCTTCGAAATATAATCTGCAAATCCATGCTGCAAATACATTTCCTTTGCTCCTTTTACTGCATTGGCTGTCATGGCAATTACCGGTGTAGTTTTATTCTGATGATTCATTCGCTTCATTTCCTCAAAGGTGGCAATGCCATCCATATCCGGCATCATCTGATCCATGAAAATAAGATCATAGTGCTGTTCTTTCATCAGAGTCAGTCCTTCTTCCCCACTGCCTGCCACATCCACGATTGCACCAGTCTGCAGCAGCATCTCTTTTGCCACAATGCGGTTCATTTCCATATCATCCACCACAAGGATATGCGTGCCGGCAAACTGAGGTACCGGCATCATAGCACCGACAGAAAGCTCATAGTTTTCGAAAATCTGCTTCATATCACCAATGCCATCTTCGCAGATGACCTTCTGCGGTATGATTGCCGTAAATGTTGAGCCTTCACCATACTGGCTTTCTATCTGTACTTCTCCGTGCATCATATCTACCAGACGTTTCGTCAGGCTCAGTCCCAGTCCGGTTCCTTCGATATTGCGGTTTTTATGCTCTTCTAATCTTGTGAAATTCTGGAAAAGGTTCTCCATATCCTTCTTCTGGATTCCAATTCCGCTGTCTTTTACATCAATGCGCAGGTTGATATTTTCCTCGTCTATCCTGCTATAAGAAATTTTTAAAATTACATGACCACGCTTGGTATATTTTACCGCATTAGACAGGAAATTATTTACTATCTGGCGGATACGGACATCATCCCCATATAAAATGGATGGAAGATTCTCATCAATTTCCATATACAGATCCAGATTCTTTTTCTTGCAGTTAGAGGCAACTATCGTATAGCAGTCGTTAATGAGGGAAGCCAGCTCATAACCCTCGCAAAGCAGCTCCATCTTTCCTGATTCAATTTTGGAAATGTCCAAAATGTCATTTACAATAGCAAGCAAGGTTCTGCTGGCCCGCTGCATATTTCCTGCATACTCTGCAATCTTCTCCCTTGGCAGCGTATCAATCTGCCGGAGCAGGAGGCTGTTCATTCCCATAATACCGTTGATTGGCGTACGGATTTCATGGGACATATTCGTAAGGAAATCGGTCTTCGCCCGGTCTGACACCCGGAGCCTCTCTAAAAGTTCTTCTTCGTAAGTAATATCCACCAGTGTTACGATAGTGTTCTGCATCTCGCCATATTCATCGCAGACCATCGAAGACGTTACCGATAAAATCTGATTGCTCTGCAGGCATTTCACCTTGCAGTGCTCTAATTTTCCCTGATAAAGCTGTTCTGCAAATTCTTCCTTATTGCACTCGCAGGTTACCAGTTCTTCAAAAGGCTGTTCCACATCTGCACCAAACAACACTTCTGCATTTGTATTATGTAAAATATGTGTTCTCTGATAATCATATACCAGCACTCCATAATCAATCTGATTAAACAGATAATCTGAAACTGTTAATTTTGATATTCCAAAAGTATCATACCGGATGCTAAAAAATACAGTCATTAAAAATGAAACTGTTACACCATAAACCGAACTGGGATAAGATTTAATTCCATAAAATGGTAACACCGTATCCGGAATTGCCGAAAGAAGCATAATTGTATTTCCCAGAATGATATATGCCACATATTTTCTCTGACTTTTACGCATAGTTTTCTTCGACCAATATAGTACAATATAGATGCAGCACAAAAAGCAAAGCATAATATACATCCAGTGATAAAACACGCTGCCATGAAATTCTGTGGTAAAACAGGTTCTTCCATTGACCCTGTAAAAATGGCGGATCCGCATACTTCCAAAAGAAACACCATCCACCAGAGATGTCAGTATTCCTAATCCAACCATCAGGCCATATCCCTTTATTTTTACACCAGTCAGACACGCCACATAAATTACAATCGCAATGACATATAAATTAAAGCCTACAATTGTCATGCAAAAGAAATCCTGTGCCAATCTGTCATCCGTACAATTTCCATACAATGCTGAACCCAGTGCCCAGATTCCTCCCCCTATTCCCAGAAGCAGGAGACAAATCCGCCCCTTGTTTTTCGTATTATTAATAAAAAAATAAAAGATACCAACGCCAATACATATAGTTGCACATGCTACCAAAAGCACTGTTGTAATCATTCCTGCTTCCATCAATTTTTCTCCCGAGTTGTTTTACTTCATTATATATAAAATCCAGTTTGTTCGCAATAAAACAATCCCTGTGGAAGCTGCCACCAGCATTTTCTTATTGCCGCAAAAAAGCAGGAGCTCCGTTCCAGTTTCGGTGTTCCTGCTTTTTTCTGTCTTTTTCTAATTTTCCAACTCTGTTCCTACTTTGAACTTTTATTTTGAACTTTTATTTCAAACTTTTTACTTCAAACTCTTATCCCAAACTCTTATCCCAAACTCTTATTTTAATTCTCCTGCCGGATGTATCATATCCGGTGTAATCAGCCCTTTGATAATCAGGTACTGCTCAATGGTTTTTACACAGTTCTGCACGCCAACCCGCTCACTGTTTAATGTCATGTCATAATTGACCGGGTTTGTCCAGTAATTTCCATGGGTGTAATATTCATAATAATCTGCCCGGAATTTATCCGTCCTCTCTATGGTTGCATTAGCAACCTCTTCGGTCACGCCCATATTTTCCATGGTACGGTTCACGCAGAATGCTCTCGGTGCCTCAATATAGATGCTCACCACATTTGGTTTGCCCTTCAGTACATAATCGGCACATTTTCCGACGATGACGCAGGACTCTTTTTCTGCCAGATCTTTGATAATTTCACTCTGATATTCAAACAGCTTGTCATCCGATACGAATTTTTCATTTCTGGAAATGTAACGTCTTGACCGTGGCAGCCCTCTTAAAAAGCTGGAAAATCCACTGGTCTCCCTCATTTTTTCATTTACTTCCTGAAAAATATTCTCATCCAGTCCACTGAGCTGGCTTGCCAGTGTTAAGATCCGGTTTTCATAACAGTGAATACCTAACTCCTTTGCCAGCTGGGAAGCAATCGCCTTTCCGCCTGTTCCGAATCCTCTTGCAAAGGTTATTACAAAATTCTCCATATTTTCTGTCCTCCTTTAACCTGCTAAATAACGACTTAAGAATTCCCGTGTTCTCGGATTCTTCGGATTGGTAAACAGTTCGGATGGAGCTGCATCCTCTGCCACATAGCCGGAATCCATGAAAATGGTTCTGGTGGACACATCCCTTGCAAATGCCATCTCATGAGTAACAATAATCATTGTAAGTCCCGTCTTGGCAAGCTCTTTCATAACATTTAATACTTCTCCTACCATTTCCGGGTCCAGTGCAGAAGTCGGCTCATCGAAAAGAAGTACTTCCGGATTCATGCAAAGAGACCTTGCAATGGCAACCCTCTGTTTCTGTCCTCCGGAAAGCTGTGATGGTTTTGCATTGATATAAGGAGCCATTCCTACATCCTTTAAATGTGTGATTGCCCGGTTAAATGCCTCTTCTTTGGAAATATGAAGCACCTTTCTGGTGCAGAGCATGCAGTTCTGCAATACAGTCATATTGTTAAATAGGTTAAAGGACTGAAATACCATTCCCACCCTGGAGCGGTATTCATTGATGTCCTTCTGTACATTCCGGACTTCCTTATCATGGTAAAGGATTTTACCGGAGGTCTGCCGCTCCAGTTTATTGATACACCGCAGCAGCGTTGACTTTCCGGAACCGGAAGAACCAACTATACAGATAATTTCTCCTGCTTCTATATCAATATCTATTTTTCTTAAAACCTCATGATTCCCAAATGATTTGCTCAAATCCTTGATTGAAATTACTGTCTCTCCCATATCCGTTCCTCCTACTGATTATCCATATACTCAATTGCCAGTGCGTAATCTGTCTTGCCCTGCATTTTCTTTTCAATAAATTTGAAAATCTTATCAAAGACAAAGCACAATACAAAGTAAATCACTGCAATTACCAGGTATGACTCGAAGTATTTGTAATAATTTCCTCCAACTGTTTTTGCAGCCATGAAAAGTTCCTGTACTGCAATTACATTTAATACGGATGTCATTTTCAGGTTTGTCAGGAAAGTATTTGCCATCTCCGGGATAATATTTTTAAATGCCTGTGGCAATACCACATACAGCATTGTCTTAAATGGCGACATTCCCATTGCCCATGCGCCTTCACGCTGGCCCATATCAATGGAGCCGATTCCGGCACGTACTGTCTCACCCATGTAAGCTCCGGTATTTAATACCGTTACCACAATACCTGCAAATACCGGTGTCATTTCTACTCCCAGCATTTTTATTCCATAGTATACAATCATTGCCTGAACAATCATTGGAGTGTCACGAAAGATTTCCACATATACGGTAAAAATGATTTTCAAAAGCCGCATCAGAAGCTTCTTGAAAATATTATCACCCTCGCTGATTTTTGCATCATTTACAAGTCCGACAATATAGCCTAACACAAAACCAACCAGCGTTCCGATTACAGCAATTTCCAGCGTAAGCCAGGTTCCTTTGATAAACATACTTGCATATTTCTGGGCTAAAAATATCATCCACTCTAACGAATTACTCGGATTTTCTACTAACATATTTCTCTACCTCACTTTATCTGTTACTCAGCTCACGCTGGAAATATTTCTAGTTTGCTGCCGGCTGCTGTGTCAGAACAGTATCCATCAGCTCATCCATTTTGGCTTTATCATTCCAGCCAATTGCATCCATTGCATCCTGGATTTTATCTCTTAATGCGGTATCATCTTTTCTGGTAGCGATACATACATTTACCATTTCATCATCACCGGTGAAAGAATCATCTGCATCTAACTGAATAATCACAAGGTCATCATTGGTAAGTGCTGCTGACTGTGCGGTTGGCAAATCTACGACACATACATCTGCAACACCATTGGATATTGCCATGAAACATTCGGATGTTGTCTCATAATTTCCTGACTGCTCTGCACCTTCAATCTGATCCAAAAGAGGTACCCAGCCGGTTCCTAACTGTGTTGTTACTTTACATCCGGTTCCTGCCAGATCAGAAAGTCCTTTTACATTTTCATAAGCACTTCCCTTTTTTACTACGATACAGTTATCTCTGTAATAATATGGTTCTGTAAATGAATAAGAAGCTTCTCTTTCTGCTGTTTTTCCCATTCCTGCGATGATTACATCATAATCTCCTGCATCTAATGAGATTCCAATGGAAGACCATTCTACTTTATGAACCTCTAAATCCATTCCCATCTCATCAGCAAGCTTCTGGGCTACTGCCACATCATATCCATATGCATAATAGTCAGATCCATAAATCGGAACCGCCTTGCTTCCATCCGGTGTTGTATCACTGTCCTGTGTCCAGTTAAATGGAGCATATGCACATTCCATTCCAACTCTTAATACATTCTTATCAGATGTCTCTGCTGTCTCTGAGGTTTTCACATCTGTATCGGATGTTTTTGTATCTGATGAACCACATCCTGCCAATGTAGATATTGCCATAACTCCTGTCAGTACCAATGCTAATAATTTTCTTTTATTCATAATATGTTCCTCCTTAAATGCAAATGTGAAGCCGACTTTTTGTTTCTCTAGAGTATCAAAAAAGACGCTTGAGATTTCTTTTCTCTCAAAGCGTCTTTGCTGATAGACAGTATAGTATACTTTCTTTTTCTTCTTTTCAACTTTCAAAATGCACAATTTGATTGTGCATTTTGCACAGTATCTTAATTAAACATCAATCTTTTTACCAGAATACAGTTTACAATATCGAGATATTCCATGGAATCTTCCAGGTCAACCTCCAATATTTCTTCTATCTTCTTCAGGCGGTACTGCAGGGAATTCCGATGGATATACAAAGCCTCTGCTGTCTTTCCCACATTAAATCCACTCATATAATATGTCAGCAGTGTCTCCACCAGAAATGCCCCATTGGTCTGGTCATACATCTCAAGCTTCTTTAATTTGTCATTACAGTAGTCCAGTATTTCCTGCTGATTTCCGTTGTTAAACATATATTTATAAATGCCCATGGAACTGGCACTAAGCACTTTTTTATTAGTAGGATTCGGCAGATAATCTTTCTTTGGAATCAGATTTTTTGCTTCCTGATAGCTCTTGCCAAATTCAGACGGATCCATATAAGCTGCGCCTAAAATACAGGTACTGTGTATCAGCCCGGCAAACTGCGGGCGGCTGTCCAGTTTCTTTAGCAATTGTTCAATCTGCCGTTCTGTCTCCTTATCCTCCGTTGCCTCAAACAGCAGCACAAATTTATTTAAGAAACGCATATACATCGGACGATTTTCCATATGCATTACTTCCCGGTTCAAACAGTCCGTATAATAGAGATAAGTATGCTCATCCTGCTCCAGGTTAATTCCATATTTCCGGTCAATTACAATGATTCCAACACGATATGCCCGGTCGAAAGCCAGTCCAAACTGGCTGGATATTTTTTCAATATATTTATCATTTACTTCATATCCAAACAGTAGATTATATAAATAGTCCCCGGTACGCTTATTTGTAATATTGGTTTCCAGTATCAGCTGCCCGATACTCTGTGCAATATCCACGAAGGTTGCGCCTTCCCAGCGGACATAGAACAGTGGCAATTTCAATTCAACCGCCTTGTCTATCATTTTCTGTGGAATCTTCTCCCGATCATCCACAATTGATATTGCAAGCCCGGAAATTCCCAGTGCATTCAGTTCTACCATTGTTTCAAAGGTCTTCTCGATGTCAAACCGCAGATAATCCACTACAATCAGTGCGAAGTTGCCAGGATTCATATGCTCTTCATAGGGCTTCGTCTGCACAAAATATGTCCAGGACACCACTCTGTCCAGTCCTACTTCCCCTGTCAGCAGTTCTACTCCATCCAGATCCAAATTATTGACGTCTCTACAAGTAACCATAATGTTTCCCTCTGTTGGTTGTGTGCAAGTTGCAAAAAACCCGGAGAAGTGCGAACACTCTCCGGGTTAATTTTACTTATTTTAGCAATTCATTGCAAGAGCAAAGATTACTCGATAACTGTAGCAACACGTCCTGAACCTACAGTTCTACCACCCTCACGGATTCATTGGACATAATCTGTGGTGGAAAATGGCGTATTTTCGGGGTCCTTGGGTGTTGATTTTTTCAAAAAACAGGGATTTTCTCTGTGTTTTCAAAAATCTTGTAGCCAATTTGTAGCCACTGAATTCAACCTAACTATGTTAATTAGCATATTGTAAATCCAATATATTATCACAATATGTCATTTTATAGTGATTCTTAAACTTATCACTGCACGCTTCTTCGCCTTCAATACTCATGTATTCTGCCAAATAAGCTTCCGCATCCTTAATAACCTCTTCTCTTGATTTAACATCTGCATAAAACATATAAAGAAAAGCACTATGTAAGTCATAATTATCCTCGTTTAAATGAATGCAATACTTATCCAGTTGCTTATACCCATCCAAAAATCTTTTCTCACTATAGGCCTTTTTATTCTCAGCCACAAAAAGTCCTTGCTTCACGAAATATTTTACTTCTATAATAGCAACTCGATTATTTGAATCAATCACACCTATATCAACAGATTCTTCATCATTAGTTTTGGATGTGCACAATTCTGGAACAACATATAATTTAGTTTTCCTTTTTAGGAACTCCATTATACTATTTCTTAACTGCTGCTCGCTTACATCATCGCTTACTTTCCCTGCTATAACATATTCACACCCTCTAAATTTTCTTTGTAAATGAAATTCTTCAAAAACCCACTCTAACTGATCAATATCTTTCTTTTCCTTTTCAACTTCAAGCATTTTTTGTTTATCGGCAAATAAATTATTGAATTTATCATCAAATTTTCCATTGTGCATTAATGTTAATGTACTTTTTCCTCTAACCAAAACATAACTACCGTCCGATGATATATCAAGTGCCAAATTAAGTAAATCAACGTCACTGAATGAAGATCCTGCCATATTATTTAATATCTCATGACTTATTATGCCTTCTTCATTTAAAACAAATTTCATCAGTTCAAATGATTTATAATTAACATTAATATATTTAACCACATCTGTGTAAAAGTTTTTTATACCATCCAGATTTTTTAACTGAAAAAGGAAACACTTATTTGAACATGCATTATATAAATCTGTCAAAATACTATACTCTGCCTGATTTTTATTTATAAATCCTGCCGAGTCCAAAAATTCATTTCTCATCTGTACCATCCCATATCTCCCTATTGATAGTAATTCTTTAAAACAAAATCCATCCAATGTGTCAAAATATCATAATCATCAACTTGTTCATTATTAACCTGTTTTTTAAAATCAATAAGAAGTTGTGCCAATCTGCTATCTGATGAATTCATTTCCGATATTCCTCTTTCGCTTGCTTCCTGAAATGTAGGCTCTGAAAAAAATATTGTAAAGATAAATTGTTCATCGTAAGAACTTAAAAGATTCACAAAAGGCTTAATAGACATATAAATTTCATAAAAATTACCGCCAACCTTCTCTTCTTTACTCAAAAGAGAATTTACTTTGTCCCTTAGTTCATCTAATACGAAAATCTGATTTCCTTGAATATCAATTAATTCATCCATATCGAAGTCATCTAATATTTCTTCCAAATAGTCTATTTTCATATCGCCTTTGTCAATAGATATAGTAATTTCATCCATCTGCTCATCAAAAAATCTACCTGACAAATAATACAAATAAATATATCTTCTAAATGTATTAATATTAATATTTTTCTTATTTTCGGATAATACATATAAAAACAATAAACACTTCTCTTTTAGCCTTTCTTTTACATAATCCATTATAATTTTCCTCCCACATAGTCATAAAAACTGATTCTCTCTTCTAGCGCCAGTTTAGATAATTCAGTTAAATCAATAACATTTTTATCTTTTTCATCATAAGAATTGTATAATTCTGAGGCCAAGTTACTTTTCCTAGCATTGGCAGTCAGTATAAGCGTATTCCCCATATTTATATACTCTTTAAATGTATTAACCGCATTAGTTTCATGTAATAAATCCAATGTACTATCTGGTGTTTCGCACATAAAAAAGGACTGTTCATGGAAACTTGTTAAAATAGCAAAGCGAAATGCTAAATCTGTAAAAATTCTCTGAGACTCTGATAGCATAAAACTCTCAGTCCGTTCTTTTCCATCTAATGAAAATCGAATCATTGTCTCATCAATTGATTCGTCAGTTATAAATGGTAAAGATAATTTTACAACATGATTCCCACCAAAAAAAGATTTGGCATACCTGCAAAATATGTTAGAAAAGTCTCTAAAATTATTAACTAATTTAGCTTCCACTTCTTTTTTCATCACGTTTTCTTCTTCTTTTGATGTATTATACGCTAATAATGCTTCATCCCTATCCTGTCTAGCCTTTTCCAACCGTTTTGCATCGTTTTGTTCTAAAGCACTATTAATTGGATTAAGAGAAACTTCAATTTGATTCTTTTCAGATATTTTCTGTTCGATATCCTGCTTTGTTAAGCTAATTTGCTGTTTTAGCTTTGCAAGTTCTTTTCTTAATCCCTCTAACTCCTTATTCTTTGACGCTAATACCATCTGCTGATTTCGTCTCTCAATATCTACTTTTACCAAATCAGGTTTTTCTTCAATCTCCAATTTTGATTGGCAAAATATGCAATCTTCTGTTTTTATATTAAATGAATGCTTTTGTCCGCACATCGGACAAACATTTTCAATCATCTTTTTTGAAAATTTTGTATAAAATTTTGTATATTGACTAGGGAAAAGATTTTTATACCATATTTCGTCCAATTCCTGAATTTTTTCTTTTATTTTCTCAATTTCTTGTAATAACTGTAAAATACGTTCATTCTTCCTCTGGTATTCTTGCTGTCTTTTATTTAATTCACCAGTATTATACTGTATATCATTATCAAGTTTGACTAACTTTATACGTAGCTCATTCTCATCATTATATCGAGAATCCGTTTCTCTCTTCTCCTTTTGTAAAAATTTTGTCATAAAGTTAGCTGTCTCACTAGCTTTTTTATATTTACTTTCTAATGCTTTAGTCTCTAATTTTTTTTCACAATATTCTTCATAAAAGTCCTTATCTACTATATACTTTCCTATTATAGTCTCTTGCAAATCGGCACTCCAAAAAGTAAACTTTCTCCCTTCATCAAAAAACATCACATCCAACAACATATTTATTAATGTATTTACTCCCCCGGGAAGGTCTGTTGACTCTTTTATTCTTTCTTGATATTCATATATTAAATATCCTTTCAATTCTTCCGCATTATGTTCCCCTTTTTCACGAGTTTTAGAATATTTGCTCTCATACGTTTTATATGTTACGACCTTTCCTTTTATTTCCTCATCATTAATAATAACTTTTCTCAAGCTACAGTCATTCAGGGAATGAGTAACCTCATACTTATCCCCATTGATGTAAAACTTAGATGTTACTTGCGCCATATCTTCAAATTGAATAACGCGATTTATAAAAAAATCTTCGTCATATAATGGTCTATTATCTTTTCGTTGCTCATTTCTAGTTTTAGTTTTAATTCCCCCTCTATATGGTCCTATGATAGAAAATAGGATAAGCATCAATAGTGTACTTTTTCCCGTACCATTTGTACCAAAAATAACATTCAACTTAGAATTGAATGTTATTTTTAATGGACATTTATATAATCCATAATCAGTTATTACAATTTCTTCCAAACGAGGCAAATAAAATTTATTCATAAAACTGCCTACCTTTCTAACACAATTACACCCTCCAACAATTTTTCAACTTTTTCTTTTTGTTGTGGGCTTGTTTTCAAATTTCGCGCATCTCTGATCTCCAAAACTTTAAATCCTTCGTTTTCTGCTATTGATGCGCATATTTCCAATGTATTAATTAATACATTAAAATAGGCAGAATTGGATACATTAAAGTAAACTCTCCCTCTCACTTTCATTTTTCTGTATAACACTTTGAATATATTTTGCATATCAACAAAATATAATCTTATCATATCTATAATGGACTCATTCCATGCCTCCGTGTCCTTTGAAGCCTGCTCAAGCTCATTTAAAGTGTTATATAACAACTTATTGTTTACACTACTCTGGTCTTTCCACTTAATCTGGACATGGGATCTAAGCGTTTTTTCTCTCAACATTTTGATTTCGTTATAATTTTTTGTAAATCCCAATGTTTTTAATTCCAGCATATATGTGTCAGTGTAATCTCGTGAATTTAAATATGGCGGGGATGTTATAACCAAATCAATTGAATTATCAGCTATTTTTTTTTCAATTCCAATTCTAGAATCCTCGTTATACAACCTAATTTTATTATTAACGTTTGTGGTATAGCCTAAATTACTAATGTCAACTCTTATTTCCTTCTTTATTTTATCATCAAATTTTGTAAATACATCTTCCTCTGTAAGTTTCTTTTCTTTCCAATCTCTTTTATATGACAAACATTTTCCATTTCGGTATAAATTACTTACTTCTAACAAGATTGATGCTAATGCCACTTTATACAATTCTCTGTAAATTTCTTCTGGTATTGTTTCAATAACACTTTTTAATTTTTCAACCCCTACTGCAACTGATTCATCATAATTCCATTTTTTCTTGCCTTTACCCTGATAAAGCGTATTAAATTCTGTTGTCAATTGCACATTTGCATTTTTTCTTTCTCGTACAATATAATCGTACCAATAGTCAAATTTATTCAGATCATATGTTCTTTCCATTTTAACTCGTGCAATAAGATACATCAAAGGATTAACTTCAAACGAAAAACATGGTATTCCACAATTTTGCAATTCCAATGCGGTAGTTCCACTTCCTGAGAAAGGTTCTAAACACATCAAATCGGTACTTTCCATTTCAGCTACAATAGATTGGATAAATTCTCTGGAATATCCCTCAACAAACGGATACCATCTATGAATAGGCTCTTTCTTGTTTTTATTAAATTGCATTATTCTACCATACGTTTTATAGTAATCTGTGTGTTTATACATCTTTTTCACCTTTTGCGTAAAATTTACCATAATAATTATATCAAATTTCTTTTAGAAAATCCATCGCTTTCTAGCCTTTTTATTTAATATTACGACAGATATAAAATGGTCCACTATTTATCAAGGAAACTTTCATATGAACATTGCTGATACATCAAATTAAATAGGCAGCCGTCTGTATTTTTACAGATTACTGCCTAAATTTTTGTTAAAGCAATAGCCTACACCCCAAACCATCTGTATATAAACAGGCTTACTTGGGTTATCTTCTATCTTCTCTCTAATATTGCGAATATGACTCATCACAATGTTGTAATCCCCGGAATAGGGCTCTTTCCAGACGATATTATAAATCTGTTCTTTACTGAACACTTTGCCTGAATTTTGAGCCAACAAATTTAAAATCTCAAATTCTGTAAAAGTCAACTTTATCTGCCTGTTATTCCGGGTTACTTCTCTTTTATCTGGAGAAATTGACATATCATCAAAGTATAATTCTGATAACAGCTTTGTTTCCTCTATTTTATAAGTTCTCCTTCAACCTCCAAAGCTGATAACACAGAATTTATCATTTCATCTTCATCATCGCCAAAAGATAATAATAATATCTTTCCTATGCTACCATCCCCTAAAGTTTACTCAATCATAACTATCGACTTTACAATATCAGTTCTTGCAATAGAGCGCAGAGGGATAGCAGTTGCAATCAAACAAGCAATGACAGAAACCGCAGCCGCTTCCAAAATGGAAATAATCGGTACTGTTCCAAATTGCAGAGTATTATTAACCGCTGCTTCAATAAAGGCAGCACAGATATAACCTAACAAACCTCCAAAGACGGATGCAATCAGTCCGTAATATGCACCCTCCCACAAAAAAGTCTTGTAAAGGCTTGTCTTGCTCATACCAATGGCTCGCTGCATACCGATTTCAGAAACGCGGGTGTGAATATTTGTATAAACCGTATTGATGATATTCAGCACACCGATAAATCCAATGAACAAAATCAGTCCCCAACAAAGCATATTGATCTGTGCAAAACTTTCCGCATCCGATTGCAGATAGGATAGCCAATGGCTGCCCGTGTTCCGGCTGCACCATTCGTCTAACCATGTTTCAAACTGTTCTGTATCTGCGCCTCCGGTTAAAGCAGGGTATACTTCCGCATATTCCTCCTGTCCCGTGATAGCGGTATAGGCAGCGTCACATACGATAATCTGTACGCCGTTTACAAAGCCCTCGTTGTTGATCATAACCGGCTCGTCTACAATTCCGGCGACACGCAAGGTCTGATTTCCGACTTGTATTTCGTCATTTACAGACAATTCCGTATTCTCTATTTTCTGTCCTGCGACAGAGAAAGGAATAGGATCTTTCACAAGGCAAGCTGTTCCATTCAGCAAATCCGCTTTATCATTCTCGCTCAATGTGGAAATGGCAGAGGTCAAGCGTTCATCATCAAATGCGGCGATATGCAGGGCTTCCCAAGTCTGCAGGGGAATATCCGTATCTACGGGCATTGTCCCGCTTTCGTCAAACTGATAAACGATCAACATTGTTGTGGAAAGGCTGTCTACCATTTTATTCTCGCGCAACTCATTTACAGAAGCAGCGGCAATACCCATTGTTTCATTCGTAACGGAATAATCACCCAAGTGACTATCCTTTAGCGCCGCACTTGCATCCAAAAGTCCGCTGAATGATTGCAGGGCAACAAATACCGTAATACTCATTACCATAGACAAAATTGTAATAGCGGTGCGTCCCCGATTTCTTTTTTAGTTCAGACGGGCGTAAAATGCTTCAAAATTTCTTATTTTTTTTGCTTTGCGGTGGCGGCGTTTTACTTTTGCAGACTGACCTGACATAGCCACCGTAGGAGAAACGCAGGAAGCGTAGCGGGCTGCGGGAAATGATGCAATACCCGCAAAAATCAGCGTGATACCTACGCTTGCTACCAAAGGCAGAATTTTACTGCCACTATTTGCGTGAATGGTTGCGGTCAATTCCTGTGTCGTGCTTGCCATAAACAAATCGGGGTTTAGAAAGCTCATGGCTGCGGTTAATATGCCCTGTGCCGATAGAAGTCCCAAAATGACACCCATCGGAATGCCAATGCCACAGATTAAAAGGAGTTATATCGCCACCAATCTATAAAGCTGTTTCTTCTCGCCGCCAATAGCGCGGAGTGTTCCATATTCGCGGACGCGCTTTGATACTGCGATTTTCAGAATGTTATAAATGACAAGCCCTGCCGCAAGCAGAACAAGGATACCCACCATAACACAAGCAACCGTCATAAAGGAAAATCCTGTACTTTCGGCATCTGTTGTTCCTGCTTTTTCGTAAGCAATACCAAGCGTTTCCAACAAAATACTGTTGTACTGTATATTTGCTTCGTCAATAGACAGTTCTTCCTGAAACTCATTTACAATGGATTGAAATTGCTCCGTGCTTTTCGTTTTGAAGTCCGTAGAATAAAGCAAATATCTTTCAGGCAATAAGGCGTCCGCTGTCCCCTCGCCAACAACGCCCTCAACAATGCCGCTACTGTAACCAAGATAGCTGTTTTCCAAGATACCGCAAAGTGTAAAATCGGCAGTGTACTCATACGCAGCTGACCTGTCATTTCTCAAAGAAACTTCAAGTGGAATACTGAGTGTATCGCCAACAATAGAAGAATGTAGCCATTTTGTAGCCACTTTAGTATTCTAAAGTGGCTTTTCCATGTAAAAAGGGTTCCGAAGAAATCTCCGAAACCCTTGAAATTACTGAATAATTTTTAATTACTCGATAACTGTAGCAACACGTCCTGAACCTACAGTACGTCCACCTTCACGGATAGCGAAAGTAAGACCCTGCTCCATAGCTACTGGATGGATCAGTTCGATAGTCATTTCTACGTTATCACCAGGCATACACATCTCTGTACCTGCTGGTAATTCACAAACACCAGTTACGTCAGTTGTTCTGAAGTAGAACTGTGGTCTGTAGTTATTGAAGAAAGGTGTATGACGTCCACCTTCATCTTTTGTTAAAACGTAAACCTGAGCTGTAAATTTTCTGTGGCAAGTAACAGTACCTGGTTTAGCAAGAACCTGTCCACGAACAATCTGGTCACGGTTAACACCACGAAGAAGTGCACCGATGTTATCACCAGCCTGAGCCTCGTCTAACTGTTTACGGAACATCTCGATACCAGTTACAACTGTCTTCTGAACATCTTCCTTAACACCAAGGATTTCAAGTTCGTCATTCAGATGTAATGTTCCTCTTTCTACTCTACCTGTTGCAACAGTACCACGACCTGTGATTGTGAATACGTCCTCAACTGGCATTAAGAAAGGTTTATCTGTATCACGCTGTGGATCTGGGATATAGCTATCTACAGTATCCATTAATTCCATGATCTTATCGCCCCATGGTCCGTTAGGATCTTCAAGAGCTTTAAGAGCAGAACCCTGGATGATTGGGCAGCCTTCAAAACCATATTCCTCTAACTGCTCTGTAACTTCCATTTCTACTAACTCGATTAACTCTGGGTCGTCTACCATATCACATTTGTTTAAGAAAACAACGATGTAAGGTACACCTACCTGACGAGACAGAAGGATGTGCTCCTTTGTCTGAGCCATAACACCATCAGTTGCAGCAACAACAAGGATAGCGCCGTCCATCTGAGCTGCTCCGGTAATCATGTTCTTTACGTAGTCAGCATGTCCAGGACAGTCAACGTGTGCGTAATGTCTCTTCTCTGTTTCATACTCAACGTGAGCTGTAGAGATAGTGATACCTCTTTCTCTCTCTTCTGGAGCTTTATCGATGTTAGCGAAATCTGTAGCTGTATTACCAGCAACTCTTGCTGCTAAAACTGCTGTAATAGCTGCTGTTAAAGTTGTTTTACCATGGTCTACGTGACCAATGGTTCCGATATTACAATGTGGTTTGGTTCTTTCAAACTTAGCTTTTGCCATTTTAAAACGTCCTCCTTAATTTTATGCCCTTTCTGGGCGCTTATTTTTACATTTTAATAAGTCACTCGGCTATTTCTGATTATATAAAAAACTTGCGAGTTTTTCAAGCATTTTTATTATTTTGCTTTAGATGCAACAATCTTGTCCTGTACAGACTTCGGAACCTGCTCATATTTCTCGAAGAACATTGAGTAGTTACCACGTCCCTGAGTTCTGGAACGTAAGTCTGTTGAGTATCCAAACATCTCAGCAAGTGGAACATATGCTTTAACCATTTTTCCACCACCGATGTCATCCATACCTTCGATACGTCCACGACGAGAGTTAATGTCACCAATAACATCTCCCATGTACTCTTCCGGCATAGTAACTTCAACTTTCATGATTGGCTCAAGAATTACAGGAGCTGCTTTTGCCATAGCCTCTTTGAAAGCCATGGATCCGGCAATGTGGAATGCCATCTCAGATGAATCGACCTCATGGTAAGATCCATCATATACGGTAGCATGAACACCTACTACTGGGAATCCTGCAAGGATACCAGCTTTGGTAGCTTCTTCGATACCTTCGCCTACTGCAGGGATGTATTCCTTAGGAATAGCACCACCAACAACTGCAGAATCAAACTTGAAGAGTTCATCTCCGTTGGCATCCATCGGCTCGAATTTAACTTTACAGTGTCCGTACTGTCCACGTCCACCAGACTGTTTTGCATATTTGTATTCCTGATCAACTGGCTTTGTAAATGTCTCTTTGTAAGCAACCTGTGGAGCACCTACGTTTGCTTCTACGTGGAATTCACGAAGCAGACGGTCAACGATGATTTCCAGATGGAGCTCACCCATACCAGCGATGATGGTCTGTCCTGTTTCTGTATTTGTATGAGCACGGAAAGTAGGATCTTCTTCTGCAAGTTTTGCAAGAGCTTCACCCATCTTACCCTGTCCAGCTTTTGTCTTAGGCTCGATAGCAAGCTCGATAACTGGCTCTGGGAATTCCATGGACTCTAAGATAACCGGATGCTGTTCATCACAGATGGTATCACCAGTAGTTGTAAACTTAAATCCAACGGCTGCTGCAATATCTCCAGAGTAAACTTTTTCAAGCTCTGCTCTCTTGTTTGCATGCATCTGAAGGATACGGCCTACACGTTCTTTTTTATCTTTTGTTGCATTCAGTACGTAAGATCCGGAGTTCATTACACCAGAGTAAACACGGAAGAATGCAAGTTTTCCTACGAATGGGTCAGTCATAATCTTGAATGCAAGAGCGGAGAATGGTTCATCATCAGATGAATGTCTCTCTACTTCATTTCCTTCAAGGTCAACACCCTTAATAGCTGGGATGTCTGTTGGAGCTGGCATATATTCTACGATAGCATCCAATAATTTCTGAACACCCTTGTTACGGTAAGCAGAACCACAACATACCGGAACTGCTGTACACTCGCAGGTACCTTTTCTGAGGGCAGCCTTCATATCTTCAACAGATGGCTCTTCTCCCTCTAAATACTGCATCATAAGGTCATCATCTAACTCGCAGATTTTTTCAACCAGTTCGGTATGATATAATTCTGCGTCGTCTTTCATATCATCCGGAATGTCTGTTACAGAGATATCATCTCCCTTATCATCATTGTAGATGTAAGCTTTCATCTCAAACAAATCAATAATTCCCTTAAAATCATCTTCCTTACCAATTGGTAACTGAAGAACAATTGCATTTTTACCTAATCTTGTACGAATCTGATCAACAGCTCCGTAGAAGTTTGCACCTAAGATATCCATTTTGTTAATGAATGCCATTCTAGGTACGTTGTATGTGTCAGCCTGACGCCATACATTTTCTGACTGAGGCTCTACTCCACCTTTTGCACAGAACACGCCGACAGCGCCGTCCAGTACACGAAGTGAACGCTCAACCTCAACCGTAAAGTCTACGTGTCCAGGAGTATCAATGATATTGATACGATGCTCTAAAGCACCTTTCTTTGGCTTTGTAAACTCTTCCAAAGTCCAGTGACATGTCGTAGCGGCTGAAGTAATGGTAATACCTCTTTCCTGCTCCTGCTCCATCCAGTCCATGGTAGCAGTACCTTCATGAGTATCACCAATCTTATAGTTAACACCGGTATAATAAAGGATACGCTCTGTCAATGTTGTTTTACCAGCATCGATGTGCGCCATAATACCAATGTTTCTGGTTCTCTCTAACGGATATTCTCTTCCAGCCAAGGTTTTTTCCTCCTAATTTTCTTAACCGAAAAAATATGCTCTCGTTCTGATTAGAAACGATAGTGTGCGAAAGCTTTGTTTGCTTCTGCCATCTTGTGCATATCTTCTTTTTTCTTTACAGATGCACCAGTATTGTTTGCTGCATCCATGATCTCATTTGCCAGTCTTTCTTCCATTGTCTTCTCGCCTCTCTTGCGTGAAAACAGTGTAAGCCAACGAAGAGCCAGAGCCTGACGACGGTCCGGTCTAACTTCGATAGGTACCTGGTAAGTTGCTCCACCGATACGTCTAGCCTTTACCTCAAGTACTGGCATAACGTTGTTCATAGCTTCCTCGAATACTTCAAGAGCTGGTCTCTCAGTCTTCTCTGCAACTCTGTCAAATGCACCGTATACAATCTTCTGTGCAATACCTTTCTTACCATCTAACATAATGTTGTTGATAAGCTTGGTAACCACTTTGTTATTGTACATCGGATCTGCTAATACGTCTCTTTTCTGAGTATGTCCTTTACGTGGCACGTTACTTCCCTCCTTAATCATGTTTTGCATCACAGGTCATTGTGCCTGTCATGTAGTATTTGTTTCGATTAATTCAACGGTACTCACATGTGTCTCTCTAAAATGTGTTCGTGCGGAAATATATCGTATGTGACAATAATTCCAACACTTACCTTTAGCTCTGTTTGTGATACTATTGGTGTGCGCTAAGCTTATTTAGCGTCTTTTGGTCTCTTAGCGCCGTATTTGGAACGAGCCTGTTTTCTGTTAGCGACTCCTGCTGTATCAAGAGTTCCACGGATAATATGGTATCTTGTACCTGGTAAGTCCTTAACACGACCACCACGGATAAGAACAACGCTATGTTCCTGTAAGTTGTGTCCCTCTCCTGGAATGTAGCTTGTTACTTCGATTCCGTTGGAAAGACGAACTCTGGCGATCTTTCTAAGAGCTGAGTTAGGTTTTTTAGGTGTAGCTGTCTTAACAGCGGTACAAACACCTCTCTTCTGAGGAGCAGAAGTATCAGTTGCTTTCTTCTTCAAAGAATTGTAGCCCTTCTGAAGTGCAGGTGCAGTAGACTTCTTAACAGATGTCTGACGTCCTTTTCTTACTAACTGGTTAAATGTTGGCATTATTTTCACCTCCTGTGCTATTATTTGATAAATGTGCATTTGTATGCACACTAATTCAGTATATAAGCCGATTCGCCACTTGTCAAGCAAATTTTTCGTGCAAGCTACGAGCCAGAGAAAAAAAGAAGGCTTTCAGCTGTTCAAATTTATTTGATAACGGCTGAAAGCTTTCTTTTTGATGTGGCGACAGCCACGACTGAGATGGAGCGTCAGCGGAATCGAAGTTGCGGTTCTCCTTCTTATGCCTGAATCTTTCCGTTCATGTGGCGACAGCCATACTTCCATGCAGCGTCAGCGGAATCGAAGTTCTCTGGCTCGCCGGCTAAATCTTTCCTTCCAACCTCACCGGCTTCCTTACCTCTATCAGATTTCCATCTAAATCATAGAAGCGCACTACCTTTTCTTTATACCACATTTTTTACTCCCGCTGCTCCACTACTCTGAGGCTGTCCTTTTCCACCTTGCACATAAGAAACAATACTTTTACGCCTGCTGCCCGCGCTTCTTCTAACGCATCTTTAAACTCTGGGTGTGTCTCTTCATTTGCCCGGACTTCCGTTACGCCTTCCATCTGAATCACAAATGCCACAGCACATTCATAACCGACTTTTTTTGCTCCAATCAATTCCCGTAAATGCTTTACCCCTCGCTCTGTTGGTGCATCGGGAAAATAACCGATTCCCTGCCGTTCTAAGGTACAGCCCTTTACTTCCATCAGATATTCCTGCATCCCTTTCTTCATATAGAAATCAATTCTGGAATTTCCATATTTATACTCCGGTTTCACTACATCATAATTCTGTGTTTCAAGCCATTCTTTTGCCACCTTATTCGGTGCCTGGCTGTCTATATTAATTAAACCAAAATTTTCTTTATATACCGCAATCAAATCATAGGCTGTCTTTCGTGCCGGATTGTCCGCCACTTCCAGATAAACTTCTGCATCCGGAAGCAGCAGCTCCCGGCACCGCCCGGTATTCTTTACATGTACCGTCTGAATCTCACCGTTAATCTTAACATGGGCAATAAAGCGATTCGGGCGGTCCACAAAGCTTCCTTTTACTACTTTTTTATATTTCAATGTTCTGCCTCATTTCAGTTTCTTCTTTATTATTCTTTATTTCTATTTCGTATCTTTTTCTCTTCTTTCTATATCCCGTTTCTGATTAGATATTCTATTTTTAGAAAGTCAGACGCATCTTGTTCCACACCACGTTTCCATGGGTAGATTCTGATACGCCTTCATTTTCAAAGCCAAATTTCGCATAGTAATGTATCAGCTTATCCTTGCAGGTCAGCACCAGCCCTTTTCTTCCCTGGGCTTTTGCATCTGTAATAGCTCTTTTTAATAGCTGCTCTGCCAGACCGCATCTTCGATATGCAGGAATGGTATTCACGCCGAAAATCATCTGCCAGTCACCCTGTTCCTCATGCAGGTCTGCTTTTACATACATTTCATCTGTAAGGTCTTTCTGATTACTCACCATGCCATCTACAAATGCCACCAGATGTCCCTCATCAAACATCAGCCAGAAATGGTCTTTATAATATTTTAGACGTTCTGCAAATTCTTCCCTTGTTGCTGCTTCTGCCGGCGGAAAACATTCTGTTTCCACTGCTGTAATTGCATCAATATCTTCCATCTGTGCGGTACGGATTGTCATTTTGAGTACTCCTTTTATAACTTTTATATTCTTTTATAAGTCTTTATAACTTTTTATAACTTCTCATATTCACTGCAATTGTACCATAATTTTTTCTTAAATCAACGCGAACTTCTCCCGTTGTTATAATGCTTTCCAAATACATCGGATAAGAATATATTTTTTCACTATTCGCATAAGCTACAAGAAAAGCACAGCAGCATTGCCCTCCTCAGGCAAATCCTGTTGTGCTTTTCTATAATATTTCCGTAAATACTTTTATTCCTTTGCCGGCACCAGACGGATATTCACTCCACTTACCTTTAAATCCACACCATCACTGAATTCCACATTTTTCACTTCAGAAGTATAAAGACCATTTCCGTCATCCACACCAAACATCTCATTCATTCCACCGTCAAGCAGATTGGATGAACTGACATTTCCGGTTCCGTCCACTGCTGTCACCGTATAGGTTCCTGCCGGAAAGTCTGTTCCTGCGGTATAGTTTCCACTGCCTAATTCTACCGCCTGGGATTCATCATATTCTCTTCCGGTCATGCCACCAGTCACTTCTGTATAACTGACCTGTACAACTACATCTCCGGAAATATGAAATACTACATTTTCTTTCATCTTAAGTCCGTTAAAGGATGATTCGTAAAGATCATTTCCATCATCCACGCCGAACATCTCATTGACTCCACCCTTCAGAAGATTGGAGCTGTTTATATTTCCATTTCCGCTGACTGCGGTAAGGTTACATTTTCCAACCGGCAAATCAATACCTGCGGTGTAATAACCTGCTCCAAGGGTATATTCTGTTTCTACAGCGGATAAATCTTCTTCCGGTTCTGCATCTTTTGCATCGGAGTCCTTTGTCTTTGCGTCTTTGTTATCCGTCTGCTCTGTACCGGCAACAGAATTCTTTTTCGAATCCTTTTTGTCACTTCCGCTGCCGCCTGCTGCAATTGCAAATACAACTACTACAATAATTACCCAGAACCACCATTTCTTATAAATCGGTTTCTTTACTTTTTCCATTTTCTTGCCTCCCGGTTTTTCATCATTCTTAAGTATGAAATTATCATATACGAGTCGGAAGGCTTTGTGGTATGCCGGCAGCATACATTTTCAGCCGTGTTCAAAATCGGAGGCATCTTTCATAGCCCGATAACTTTCGATATTTTCTATTTCAGCGGCAGACCAAGTAAGGTTATTTTTACATAGTTTTCCAGCTTCATGCCAAAATAAAAGATAGTAAGTGCCAGTATAATCCGGATTATAATCCGTACCGGCTTCTGCAGGGAGCGGATTCCCGGCACTTTGGTGTCCCACAAAAGGAAATTAAATCCAACCCCGCAGGATATCCACGCATAGATGAATACCGCAATCGCTTCCAGGCAAAAAGTCAATGGAGTCTTGCCATACAGCATCAGAAACTGTATGCTTCCCACAATCAGAAATAGATATACAAAAACTGCCACTATCTCTTTCCAGACAACTCCGGTCCGGAATCCCGGAAGAATCGTTTTCTTTTTTACAGCACCCGGATTTTCTAATTTTAATGCCTCCCGAAGTTCCCCGGCATTCTGATAGCGGTTCTGCGGGTCAATCTCTATACATCTTTTTATCACATTACAAAATGGTTTCCGGGCAGTCAGATGCACATTGGGCAGCGTCCCCTCCAGCATCACATTCATAAGAACGCCCAGTGCATAAATATCTGCGGTTGCATCTGTCTGAAGGAAGCCATACTGCTCCGGAGATGCAAATCCTACGGTTCCAAGAATTGTCGTGTCTGCATTCTGATTTTGCTTACGTCTCCTTGCAATATCAAAATCCAGTAATTTTACAACTCCATCCGTAGAAATGAGAACATTTTTCGGAGAAATATCACGGTGTACGATTCCCTGTGCATGAATCTGCTCCAATGCTTCCAGTAACTGTCGGATATAATATTTTACAAACTCCGGCGCCATAACGCCCTGCCGGTGCAGCTTCTCATCCAGTGTCTCACCGCTGATATATTCTTCTGTTACCATGCCGATGTCCTGCTGCTCTTCACAGCTTATAATCTTTACAAGATGTGGACTTTCTAATTGCTGCAGTTTCCGGTAAACCGGAATACTGTCTTTTTGTATTGCTTTTTGAACCAGAATCTTTCCTGTGGCAGCATCCTGTATCAACCAGGTCTGATAGGGTGGCTGGCCCCCCAGTACGGTAAGCGGCATCTGCCGCTGCCGCCGAAAATCCTGATATAATTTTTCACTCATTTGTTATCACTTTTTCCTTTTCTACTTGAATTTTCATTCCCACAATTCTATGATAATCAATATCACTATAGCAGAAATGAGAGGATTCGCCAAATGAAAAAATCAACCCAGGAACTTTTAGATATTTTGAAAAACACACCTGCTTTCTCCAACTATGCAGAGCAGGAGGAAGCTGAGCTGATCGAGGTCTCACTTTCGGATTATCTGAACAGGTTGATTCAGGCAAAAAATCAAGACCTGCCTTCTCTCATCCGAAAAAGCGGTCTTGACCGTACTTACTGTTATCAGATTTTTGATGGGCGCAAACGTCCTTCCCGTGACAAAGTGCTCGCCCTCTGCTTTGCCATGGACCTATCCTTTACGGAAGTGCAGCAGCTTTTAAAAGCTACCGGCTATCCGATTCTCTATGCCCGTATGGAGCGGGACAGTGCGATTATTTTCTGCCTGCAAAGAAACTGTGCTCTTTCCGATGCCAATGAGCTGCTCTATGAACTAGGGTACGAAGGGCTGGCATAGAAATTATTTTATATAACAGTTCCCAATCAGCCGGAATACCTGCTCTGCGGTATAGCTCATATTCTCATATGCCACTGTCTTCTGCATGGCTTCTTCCAATGTCATCACACCTGGTAAAATTGGAAATGCTCCATCTACAAGCTGCATTTCATCCTGCACTTTCCGGACGCCCTGTGGTTCAATGCTGCCGGCAAATACCAGTACCATGCAGTCCTTTTCTTTTGCCCTCTTTGCAATTCCAACCGGCGCTTTTCCCATAGCAGTCTGTCCGTCAAATCTTCCTTCTCCAGTCACTACGATATCAGCTTCACTTAATTCTTTCTCCGACAATACTGCATCTAATACTATCTCTACGCCCGGACGTAAATCCCCGCCCAGATAGGATGCAAATGCGAAGCCCAGTCCGCCTGCTGCTCCGGCTCCCGGCATGTTCCGGTTGTCTACACCTAAAGCCTTTTCTGTTACATCAGCAAAATGAGCTAATGCCGCATCCAGTTTTACTACCATGGTCTCGTCTGCGCCCTTCTGTGGTGCAAACACAGCACTGGCTCCTGTTGTACCACATAATGGATTGGTCACATCACAGGCTATTTCAAAAGTACATTCTTTCAGCCTCTTATCCAATGCCTCCATATCTATCGTTTCCAGGTCTTTCAGTTCTGTTGCTCCAAATCCTATTTCGATTCCATCTTTTTTATAAAAATGACACCCCAAAGCCTGCAGCATTCCGACACCGCCATCATTGGTGGCACTGCCGCCAATTCCAACGATAAACTTATGGCAGCCTCTATCCATGGCATGGCTTATCAGTTCCCCCACACCATAAGTAGTGGTTTCCATTGGATTTCGTTTGTCCACCGGCACCAGTGGCAGTCCGGCGGCTTCTGCCATTTCAATGACTGCTGTTTTATCCGGCAGGATACCATACGCTGCCTCGACCTTCTGTCCAAGGGGACCTGTTACCGCTACCTTTTCCAGACTGCCTTGCAATCCGGTGGTCAGGGCTGTTACTGTTCCTTCTCCACCATCTGCAACCGGCTTTATCATAACTTCTGCTGTTGGTATTGCTTTTTTAATACCATCTTCCACTGCTTTTCCTGCCTCTAAGGAACTTAAGCTGCCTTTTAATGAATCTATTGCTACGATTACTTTCATTGGATTTTCCTCGTTTGTTTATTCTACCACCTGAAGTATGTCACAAAAATCATGAATTGAAAAGTCTGAACTATTACATTTCGCGGCACTTCCTATGGCAATTGCCACCATTCCGGCTGCTTTTGCGGCCTGTATACCAGCCTCTGCATCTTCTACCACATAACAGAGTTCCGGTCTCACCAACAGCATATCTGCTGCCTTCAAGAAAACTTCCGGATTTGGTTTGGAATGCTGTAATCCATTTCCGTCTGAAATTGCATCAAAATATCCCGTCAACGCCGTTCTTTCCAGAATATATTTTGCATTTTTACTGGAGGAACCGACCGCAAGAAGATACCCCATATTTTTTAACTGTGATAATGCTTCCCTTACTTCAGCTTTCACATCCTGCGGAGTCATCTGTGATAATAACCGGCGATATATTTCATTTTTCTTTTCTGCCATATGTTCTTTTTCTTCATTGGTGTAAGTCTTATCTGAGTCTTCTAATACAATCTCAAGACTTTCCATACGGCTGATTCCACGCAGTCTGTCATTTTTCTTCTCATCAAATGGAAGATTTAATTCATCTGCAAGACTTTTCCATGCCTGATAATGATACTGGTCTGTATGCACCAATACTCCATCTAAATCAAATATGATTGCCTTCATATCCTTATTCCTTTCCATATTTCAAATGCAGGTCATCTTTCAGAATATATTTTTTTTCCTGGACTTTTATCGTTACCGGTTCCTTGCTCTTTCCGCTGCTGCATAAATGGAGTGAAATATTTTCTTTATCTATAAAGCAGTCCATTTTTTGTCCATGCACCATAACAGAAAATTTTATGGAATTCCAGTGTTCCAAAAGATGTGGATCTAATATAATACCATCTTCATCACAGGATACTCCTGCAAATCCTGCAACAACACATTTCCAGATTCCGCCTAAGGATGCTGCATGAATACCATCTACAGAATCCTGTGGGTTATCGCATAAATCCGTTTCCAATGCCTTAACAAAAAATCCTTCTGCCATCTCCATCTCCCCTATTTCTGCACAAATCTGTGCATGGGCGCAATAACTTAAGGAGGAATCATGCAAAGTCCTTTTTTCATAAAACAGAACATTTTTCTTCACAACATCTGCTGGAAACAGTCCCGGGAAAAGTGTAAACAGCATTACTAAATCTGCCTGTTTCAATACCTGCATATCTACCACTTCATCCCTGGAATAATCCAGCAAAACGGATTGTTTCACAGGTGACTGTCTGTATTTTTCAATATCCTTTAATTCTTCCTTGCCAAGAAATGCATCATCCTGCGGAATAATTCCATTTTTATCCGGTTTTGGAAGGTAAATGTGTTCCAGAAAATACTGCCACTTTTCCTGCATATCTTTCAGGGCTCCATCTTCCTTCATCTTTTTAACATATGGACTATCTAATGCTTCCTCCGATGCTTTCAGGGCAAGTTTTACATTATATGCTGCCATATAATTGGTATAAGCATTATTATCAATATGCTCGTTATACTCGTCTGGTCCGATAATATTGAGGATTTCCAGTCTTCCATTCCGTTCTTCTGCTCTGGACACCCAGAAATTTGCTGTTTCACAAAGTATTTCTGTTCCATACTGATTCAAAAATTCTCTGTCATTACTCCAATAATAATAACGGCTTATTGCAAATGCGATATCTGCCGTTACGTGATGCTCTTTGATACCCGACCATACTTTATTTGCCTTACCGGTATGTATATTTAATGCCGCATAAAGCGGTGTTTCTTCAAAGCCATCTTTTGCGCATTCCCAGGGATACATAAAGCCTTGAAAGCCATAATCTTCTGCTTTTCTTTTTGCACCGGCTTTTCCTCTATAGCGGTACTCCAATAACTTTCTTGCAGCCTCCGGAAACTCAGCGACAAAAAATGGCAGGATGAACAATTCTGTATCCCAGAATACATGTCCTTTATAACCTTCACCGGTTAACCCCTTTGCACCTATGCTATACCGGTTGGTATAAGCCGGATCCATGCCATACATCTGATACTGTGCAAAAGCAATTCCTGCCTTTTCCTGCAGGCTGGAGCCATCAATTTCAATTGCAGCTCTTTGGCAGAACCCTTCCATACTTTTTTTCTGGTTTGCTATTGCCTGCTCATATCCACGCTTTAACTGCTGCTGTATTTTTTCTAATTTTTCTTCCAGAACATCTTTGCATTCTGTGGAATCTTCCTGTATATGAGAAATCCGAAACAGAGTTATCGCATCTCCCTTTTCCATTAAAATGCTGTTTTTGGCGTAGATACTGCGTCTCTTTAAATGATAGGAGCAGTCCTGCTGTTCCTGATTTTTTTCAAAACAGGTTCCTGTCAGTATTTCCAGTCCATCATCCTGCAGTGCCCCATGATATGCCATAATCTCTTTTCCATAGACTCTGCATTCTGTTTTTTGAAAATGAGAAGTTCCGGAATTAGTTATCTGTCCATTAATTCCATATTCAAATGTAACTGTTGTCTTATTTCCATCCAGCAATGTTACTTCTGTCTTATGGTAAAACAGGGTTTTGTCAAAATCTGCTGCAAAACGTTTTGACCGGAGCAGGAAACGTAGTCCGTTTTGTGTCCGGAACAGAATATTTATCCGCAGTTCCCCGGTATAAAGATTTAATTTTCTTTGAAATTCCTCTACCCGGACATTGTCAAGGTTCACTGACTCGCCCTGTATATATATGCCTAATTCTACCACATCAGGACAGTTCACAAGTTCTGTTACTTCACCATCCTGTGCCTTCTGGTATAATCCGCTCACAAACATACCGGGAGTTGCATCAATGCCTCTCAACTCCAGCATTGCCCTGACTCCAAAGTGACCATTGCTCTGTGCAAATACTGATTCTGTTTTTGCTATGTAACGTCTGTTATAATGCTCTTCCGCCAGCCAAAGCCCCTCTTTATTTTCAATTGGTTGATAATAGAACATACTCCACTCCTATTCTTCCAGCATGACAGGTTCTCCACTCTCCGCTGAACGATACAATGCATCGATTAATCTCTGCACATAATAGCCTTGTTCTGCTGTTACCAGCAATTTTTCTTCCCCTCTTACCGCCTTTATAAAATTATATAAAGCCTTTGTATGAAGTTCCATATCTTCAATAAACGGAAATGCTGTATTGCTCATTTCTGCACCCTGATATATCTCCAGTGGGAAAAGTGATAGTCCGCTCTTTTCTCCACAAAGTTCAACATTCCGCTTATCCTTTTCTTTTATATTTAATGCAAAAGCTGTCTCCAGCTGCATAACTCTTCCATCTGTAAAACTGATGAACCCAAACAAACTGTCTTCCACACTATATTTATCCGGATTCCATTCTCCCATAATTCCTTTTCTTCCAGTCTTTCCGATTTTGTCAAAACTGCCGGCACACACATATGCTATTTCCGGATAATCCAGAAGATAACAGGCAAGATCTAACATATGGGCTCCAATATCAATGAGCGGACCACCGCCCTGCATTTCACGATTGGTAAAACATCCCCATCCCGGGATTCCTCTTCTGCGCACCCAGGAAGCTTTGGTATAATAAACGGTTCCCAAGTCACCTTTATCTATTTTTTCTTTGGCAATTGCTGTATTTCTTCCATGCCGGAAATGAAAATCATAGGTAAGGAGCAATCCATTCTTTTCTGCAAGCTGCCACATTTCCAAAGCTTCCTTTGGGTTCATTGCAGGAGGTTTCTCACAAAATACATGACAGCCGGCATTTAAAGCTTCTATTGTCAGTGGATAGTGAAATTTATTTGGAACACAAATGCTCACTACATCCGGTTTTACTTCCCGAAGCATTCTGGTGCTGTCCTGATAATATGCAGGAATATCAAAATCCTCTGCAAGCCTTTGTGCAGCTGCCTCATTTGCATCACTTACCGCCACGATTTCCACATTTTCCATTGAACGGTATGCCGGAATATGGGAAGTTCTTGCAATCTGACCTGATCCTATAATTGCGGCTCGAATTACTTTCTTTTCTTCCATTCTCTTTCTTCCCTTCTGTCATGTATATCTGTCTTTAAATAAACTGTTTCATATAAGTTACTGATTTCTGATATGCTTCCAGTGGATTCTCTCCACGGATCCTTCCTTCATTTACTACAGCACCATCAAATCCAATTTCTTTTAATGTCTGCATATGACGTTTAAAATCAATAGAACCGGTACCCGGCTGATAACGATGATTTTCTGCAATATGTACATGACCGATATAATCTTTGTATTTTCTTAAGGTCTCGGAAATATCATCCTCTTCAATTGACATATGATAAAAATCTGCTGTAATCTGGACATTTTTGAAATGTCCCATGTCAATCATGTCTACACCGTCTTTGGTTGTATTTAACATATGATCCTGGTAACGGTTTAACGGTTCAAGATAAATTTTCACACCATATTCTCCGGCTACCGGATCCAGTTCTTTCAGTGAATCCTGGATGGCTTTTACATCACCTTCATGACTTCTTGGTGAAACCATAGGTGGCAGACGATAGGTAAACATACCCCATGCTGCCGGAACAACAACGCCTGTTCCACCTACTTCTGCAATATTTTTTAAAATAACTTTTAAATCTGCGATTCCATTAAGACGACGCTCTTCTATAAAGTCACCAATCCAGCCACGATATCCGCCACACGCAGAAGATACCGGAAGTCCAGACTCTTTGATTGCCTCTTTTAATTCATCCTTCTGTTCCATCAGAACTTTTCCATCGATTTCAAAGCATTCAAATCCCATTTCTTTTGCAAATGTAAGTTTCTCAACTAAATCTTTTGGAAAAAAGTCTCTATCCTGTGTTCCAAGTAACATATTCTGTTCCTCCTTTTCAATAAAGCCCCTTTGTTATTTAAATGTTACACCAAGCTTGATGCTCTTATCCGGTTCTCTGTCTACATATTTGCAGAATCCTTCTGCACTTTCTTCAAATGAAATAATCGGATATACAATATCACGGCAATCTAAATATCCATTCATCAGCATATTCCATACCACATCTTCAATTCTCTTTCTTGTCCATCTTGGATATTCTGGCAATGGCTCTGAGCAGGCTCTGGAAAATACAATTTTTGCCTGATTAAAATGACCTTCCTGTCCTAACCAAAGACCTGCCGGAAATGGTTTTGCAAATGCTGCATAGGCAATGGTTCCATTGTATGCAACTCCTTTTAATGCGGACTGTAATGCCTGCACGCTTCCACTGGTTTCAATAATTCCATCTGCACCCATTTTTCCGGTTGCTTTTTTAATCTCATAACCAACATCACACTGTGTCGGATCAAAGGTGAAATGAGCGCCCATTTTCTTTGCTACTTCTCTATGATGTTCAATCGGGTCTACACCAATTACAACTGCTGCACCAGCTTTTACTGCAAGTTGTAATGCAATCAGACCAATGGCGCCAAGACCAATAACTGCTACACAGTCTCCCGGTCTTACTTCCGCATCACGGACCGATGCCAGTGCGAACTGAGCCGGGTCATAGCATACTGCATTTGCTGCAGAATCTGTCGGTTTCATTTTACGGAGCTTATAATTATTAACTGCTTTTACAATCTGGGTCTCCTTAATCTGTCCATAAGAACATACTCTGTCACCTACTTTATATTCAGTAACATCTGCTCCTGCTTCGATAATGGTTCCAACAAACATATTTCCAAGTGGTAAATCACCAAAGACAATTCCTCTTGGTTCATCTTTATCTCTTTGTACAAACATTCTCCACTCATCATCAAATTTTCCATCAATAAAAGGAGTGGTTCCACGAAAATCTGCCAGCTCTGTTCCATGCTTCGGGGCTGCAAACTCAACCTTTACCTTTACTTCATCTGATGCGATTGGTCTGTCTTCATACTCTACCAGTTTTGCCTCTCTTGGGGCTGTTGCGACTAATTTTTTCATATTAATATTCTCCTTTTTCTATATTAACCTTTCACGCCGCCTTCTGTTGCGCCGCTCTTTATGAGGTTCTGACTAAATGCATACATAATTACAATCGGCAGTGAAGTTACAAGCGATGCGGCCATCATTCTGCCCCAGATATAATCCGGTGTATTAAACAGTGAATTCAATCCGATTGTAATCGTCAATTTATCCGGTGAATCTAAGAATATGGATGCAAATAATACATCATTCCATGCAATCATAAACGCATATACAAATACGGAAATCAGACCCGGAATCGACAATGGTGTCATAATACGGAAAATAATACCCATTCGTGACAAACCATCTACCCTTCCTGCCTCTTCCAACTCATATGGCACAGTTTCAAAATAACTTCGTGTCATATAAATAGCTGTCGGCAATGTCTGGATAATCATACAGATAATTACTGCTTCTCTTGTATTTCGTAATCCGATAGATGCAAGCATCTTATATAATGGTACAATCAATAAAATTCCGGAAAACATATATACAAAGAAAAACATTTCTGTCATTACATTTTTCCCTTTAAAGCGAAGTCTTGCCAGTGCATAGCCTCCTAAGATTCCAAGGAACACTACCAGCACTGATGTAATCAACGCTATGTACATACTGTTTTTAAAATACTTCATAAACGGAAAAATACTCTCATTAAATATGTCTGCAAAATGCTTTAATGTAAAACTTCTTGGTATTATTGTCGGTGGATATCCAATTGTCTCTGAAGTTTCTTTCAGAGAGACGCTCAGCATCATAATCATTGGAAATACTAATACCGCCAGAACTGCAATGAGTATTACATAAAAGACGATATTCTTACGAATTTTTCTCGCATTCCTATTCTTCTTTCTCACTGCGGAGCACCACCTTTCTAACCATTATTACACAGGCAAATATCAGTACAAATAACAGTAATGATATTGCTGCTGCCTTTCCAAAATCATGTGTTGCAAATGCCATGTCATACAGATATACACCGATAACATCTACCTGTTTCGTCAACAGATATACTTCTGCATAAATGTAGAATACCCAGATGATACGCAGGCTTACTACGGTAACCATTGTTGATTTTAATGCCGGGTATGTTACTACCTTAAACTTCTGCCATGCTGTTGCCCCATCTATATCTGCTGCTTCATACAATGATTTATCAATGGTCTGAAGAATTGCAGTAAAAGAAAGATATGCATACGGGAAGAAGCGCCAGATACAAAACAGTGCAGCCAGTATAAAAGCACTGACCGGCTGGTCAAACCAAAGCGGCACCTCTTTTGCAAGATGTAACACATCCACCACAATATAATTTATAATTCCATAAATATTATTGAACATATAACGCCAGGCAAAAATCAGACATACCGACGGAATTACATAAGACAATATTATTAAAGAATTTACCAGTTTTTTACCTACAAATTTACGGTTCAAGAAGCACGCCATTGCAAGTCCAACTGCCGTACTAAGTACAACTACTACAAATGTAAACACAAGTGTTGTAATTACACTGTGATAAAAGGATGGATCCGTTAATACAGATATATAATTATCTAATCCCACAAACACGGAAGGCTTACGTGGGTTTACCGGAACGTCCAGAACACTGATATACATGTTATAAAGCATTGGATAGCCAATTAATGCTGCCAGCAGAATCAAGCTTGGGGCTAACAGCAGATATGCAAATTTTGTATCGCTTAATGCTCTTCTTTTCCTCATCTTTTCTACCTCATTTTATCAGGAAAGTGCTGATATTTCCGGGGCACATAATATCCTGTGCCCCTTCCATATCATTTTTCTTATTTCAGCATTGCTTCAACTTCTGCCTGAGCATTTGTCAGCTCTGTCTGAGAGTCGCTTCCCTGTACTACTACGTTGTTAATCATCTTGCTTAAAATTCCTTTGTTGGTAACATCACCCATTACCATGTAATTTTTACCATCTACACATCCGAACAACTTAAGATTATCAAATGCTACTCCAACTTCGTCTAAGAGATGTGCCAGTGGAACAATTGCTTCATTCTCTTTGTATGCTGCATCTTCTGCTACTTCACCTAATACCGGCTGGATTCCACCAGGAGCCATCAGAAGCCAGGATTCATTGTTTTCTTTTTCCAGCATAAAGGATACAAATTTCTCTGCTGCTGCTTTCTCTGCATCACTTAATCCGGAAGCAATGGATAATACGATAACGCAACCATATGCTGCCTGCTGTGTCTTATTTGGTAATGCCAGTTCTACATCATCCAGGAAACCTGCTTCCTGAACAGCACTTAAAATATAAGTAGAATACAGGCATAATGGTGCATTCTGATTTATAAATGCATCTTTTACATCTGCGACTTCAGTAGAACCCGGCATAGAATAAGATGAAAGCTCTTTATAGAAATCTAATGCTTCTTTCATTTCCGGTGTATCAATGGTTACATTGCCATCTGCATCAAATACATTTGCTCCATTGGAAATTGCGAACTGTGAAAATACCTGTTCACTAAATGCAGATTCTGATGTAGGTAATGCAATTCCGTACTGTTTGTTGTCCGGATCATAAAATGCTTTTGCAATTTCTAATACATCATCCCAGTTCTGAGGTACATCAAATCCTTTTTCCTTTAACATTGCTGTATTACACCAGATTCCCTGTACCCATCCGGAAACAGGAACTCCAACATAGTCATTTCCATCTTCTGTTTTAATTACGTTTAATGCTCCATCAAAGAAAGCATCTTCACCTTTTCCGTCAATAACCTCTTTATTTGCTTCCAAATCAATAAAATCATTCGTTACACTTGTCTTTGCCTGATCCTGTGAGAATTCCATAACTGCCGGAAGTACACCGGTTCCACCAAGGGATGTGATTTTTGTATCATAATCATCCTCATTTGTAGGCATCTGTTCTACCTTAATTCCAGGATTCTCTGCTTCAAACTCTTCAATCAGTTTTGCAATTACATCCTGTCTTTCCTGCTCTACCTGCATATGCATAAACTGGATAGTAACCTCTTCTCCTGCATCTGCTGTCGTATCTGTTCCTTTTTCAGAATTTCCATTTCCTGAATTGCTGCCGCAGCCAGCCAATGTTCCAACGGTCATTGCTGCTACTAACATCATGCTTAAAATTTTCTTCTTCATATTCCTTCTCCTTTTCCTTTATTGTGTGAGTTATTTTCCAGAATCCATGCTGCTTCATAGCCAGAAAGTACAAGTGTTCCTTTTATCTCCTTACCGGTCAGAAGATTTTTTCCACTCACTTCATTCTCACCACTCTGCCACACTTCCTCTGAAATATTAATATATATGGTAAGCCTTTCTTCCTCCGTAAATCTTCTGATGTGAAAGACCTTGGAAGAAGTCTGGATTACTTCCTGTTTTGCCTCCGGTGCAAATGCCGGATGTTCTTTCCGGATATTAATTCTCCGGATTAGTTCTTCGAATATTTTCTTCCGGTTTGTTTCTTCTGTAAGCTGTCTCTCCAGCCAGCTTACGTCCAGCTGTTCCCGGTTTATTCTTCTGTAAATTCCAGATACTGCCTTATCATAATAATCATTTCTGGAACCCAGAAGACTATGAATATAAATTGCAGGAAGTCCCTGCATACTAAGTAAAATTGTTTCTGCTGCAAGAAATCTTTTTATTCTGATCTCATCCGAATCTTCCGGGGAGGCAAGTGCATCCTGATAATTGATATTTAATTCATATGGACTTTTTGTTCCGTCTCCATTATCTTTATAAGAGACTTCTCCACCATTCCGAAGAGTTGCATCAACCATAAGCTGAATTTCTTCCTTTGTTAATATTCCCTCTACCGGACGGACACCAATTCCATCATGGGAACTCAAGAAATTAAAATAGGTACATCCCACCGGTGGTTCCGATAAATTTTTTGCCCATTCTGTTAATTTTTCAGAGTTCCCTGTAAGAATCGAAAACATAACCAATGGTGGCAGTGGAAACTGGTATACCATATGTGCTTCTTTTTCGCCCTCACCAAAATAACTGATATTTTCTTTATGAGGCACATTTGTCTCCGTAATAATCAATGTTCCCGGTGCTGCTTCATCTAAAATTTTGCGGAAACTCTGCACCACCTTATGTGTCTGTGGAAGATGCATACATGTTGTTCCAAGTTCTTTCCACAAAAAACCAATTGCATCCAGCCGAATCATTCTTGCACCATTCTGTGTATAGTACAAAAGAATAGATAAGATTTCTTTGTATAAATCAATACTCTGATAATTTAAGTCAATCTGATCCGTACTAAATGTTGTCCAATAGCTCTTTTTCCCTTCCTTAGTGTCAAATTCTGTCAGCAAAGGAAGTGCTCTTGGTCTGGTCACTTTGCTGTAATCAGCTTTTGGATCTGCTTCTATAAAAAAGTCTTTATATGGTTTTTCTCCTTTTAAACATTTTTGAAACCATTCATTTGATTTTGAACAGTGATTAATTACTGCATCAAACATTAAATCATACGATTCACCAAGTCTGTTTACATCTTCCCAGTCACCCAGTGCCGGATTTACTTTTCTGTAATCGCTCACCGAAAAGCCATCATCTGATGTATAGGGAAACATCGGCAGAATATGTACTATACTGATGGCATCCGCTACATGCTTTCTCAAAAAATCATTTAATACTTTAAGTCCCGGTTCTTCTTTATCTATGATAGAATCACCATAAGTAATCAGAACTGCGTCTTTCTGTGTAAGCCATTGCTTTGTATTCTTCCGCGGACTATTTTTTATCAATTCATCCACATCCTTCAACAGCTGTTCTGCTTCCTTTTCTCCATATATCTGTCTATATAATTCTCTTAATTCTTTTTCCAGTTCCTGTCGCATAATTTTCTCCTATGTATCAGGTTATTGAACAATTTTGTTATTGGTTGACAACGTTGTCATTTTGTGGTAAAAAAAATATATTGTGTGTGCCGGAGATTTTTCTCCGGCCTTTCATTAAGTTGACTCCCTTTCTAATACTTCAGGCTGGAACTCTATCACTTTCCCACCTTCTATTTTTTCACCTCTAATTAATTTTACCAGCCGGTCAATACACTCTTTTGCCAATTGTTCAAAGTTCTGATCAATTGTTGATATTCTTGGATAATAATATTTTCCAATCGGAATATTGTCTACACCTAATACCGCAATATCTTCTGGAATCCTCAGCCCATGTTCATGTATTGCCTGATAAACACCGAGTGCTCTTTCATCTCCTGATATGAAGAAAGCGTCCACATTTCCCTCTGCCAGCAATTCATTGGCTTTTTCATACGCAAGCTGTATGGAATTTACACCAGAATAAACTCTGTATTTTCCCTCTTTTCCTTTTACGGAATCTTCAAATCCTTTTATACGGTTCTGTGTAGATAAAAACTTTGCTTCTCCGACTAAAAATGCTATATTGCGGTATCTACAGCCAGTCAGATATTCACCGCCTTTATATCCTACCTGATAGTTGTCCAGACTGACTGCGTAGGTCTCATCATCATCCGGTTCTCCAAACATTACATACGGAATATTGTGTTCCCGGAAATATACTGCCCGCGGGTCACTGTGTACATTTTCCAGCAGGATTGCGCCATCTGCCATTCCATTTGCCAGCAAAGTAAATCCGTCTGTATCATCATCAATACACCTTGTGCTGTTAGATGGTGACATCACAACCTTCATTCCACTTTCTTTTGCATAGCGGAAAAGGTATTTCAGCATCAATGTATGCCAGTTGCTCAAATGTTCTTCTCCATGCCGGTCGGTAAATATCATGATAATATTGGTTTTCTGTCCTTTTAATCCCCGGGCAAACATATTTACCTGATATCCCGTTTCCTTAATTGCATCTAATACTTTTTTTCGGGTACGCTCCGATACATTGGAGTCCTGATTTACAACTCTTGATACTGTTTTTACGGAAACTCCACACATATCCGCTACATCCACTATTGTTACATTACTTGATTTTTTCTTATTGTCTTTCGTTGTCATATGCACTTTTCACAACCCATCTTTCTTTGTCTTACGTTGTCATTATACATAATGTTAGTAATTTCGTCAACATCTCTCTTCATAAAATTATACACAAAATGTATTTGCCATTTTTGTTCAATCTATCCAAGTCTGCATCTTCATCCGGTGAATCTATTCTTATATATGTCAGGAAGGGAAACTCCGGCCTATCAAGCCAGAGCTTCCCTTCCTGTATCTGCATCAGTTCTTCGAACCTTACATTATTCTTCTGTAGAAGCAGTTACTTCTTCTTTTGCTTCTGTCTCTTCGATTTCATCTGTCACAGGTGCCTCATCGAATCCGTCAAAATCATCAAAGGAGAGTTCTTCCTCTTCGTTTACATCTGTGTTCAGTTTGATGTTACGATAACGCTTCATACCAGTACCAGCCGGAATCAGCTTACCGATAATTACGTTCTCTTTCAGACCAATCAATGGGTCAATCTTGCCCTTGATAGCTGCTTCTGTCAGAACCTTAGTTGTCTCCTGGAAGGATGCTGCTGATAAGAAGGAGTTGGTTGCCAAAGATGCTTTGGTAATACCAAGTAATACCTGTTTACCTTCTGCCGGCTCTTTGCCTTCTTCCTCTAACTGCTCATTCATCTCTTCGTAATCCAGATTATCTACTAATGTTCCTGGCAAGAACTCAGAATCTCCGTTATTTTCAATACGAATCTTCTTTAACATCTGACGAACAATAACCTCGATATGTTTATCATTAATCTCAACACCCTGCAGACGGTATACACGCTGTACTTCCTGAATCAGGTAATCCTGTACGGCACGTACGCCCTTAATCTTAAGGATATCGTGTGGATTTACAGAACCTTCGGTCAGTTCATCACCAGCCTCTAATACTGCGCCATCCATAATCTTAATTCTGGAACCGTAAGGAATCAGATAAGTCTTAGCCTCACCTGTTTCATTGTTTGTTACAATGATCTCACGTTTCTTCTTGGTATCTTTAATGGTTGCAACACCACCAAATTCTGTGATAATTGCAAGTCCCTTAGGCTTTCTTGCCTCAAACAACTCCTCGACACGAGGAAGACCCTGTGTAATATCGTCACCGGCAACACCACCGTTGTGGAATGTTCTCATGGTAAGCTGTGTACCAGGTTCTCCGATAGACTGAGCTGCGATAATACCAACCGCTTCACCAACCTGTACCGCCTGACCGGTAGCCATATTGCTTCCGTAACATTTTGCACAAACTCCGATGTGGGAACGGCAGGTAAGAATCGTACGGATTTTAACCTTGGTTAATGGTTCTCCATTCTCATCTACACCCTTGCTCATAATTGCTGCAGCACGTTTTGGTGTAATCATATGGTTTGCTTTTACAAGCACATTACCATCTTTATCGCAAATTGTCTCACAGGAGAATCTTCCTGTAATACGCTCTTCAAGACTTTCGATTTCTTCTTTTCCATCCATGAATGCTTTGACATACATACCAGGAATCTCTCTTCCTGTGCCTGCGCAGCAATCAGATTCACGGACAATCAGGTCCTGTGATACGTCTACCAGACGTCTGGTTAAGTAACCGGAATCGGCGGTACGTAACGCAGTATCGGACATACCTTTTCGGGCTCCATGTGCGGACATGAAGTACTCCAATACTTCAAGACCTTCACGGAAGTTTGATTTGATAGGCAGCTCGATTGTTCTACCGGTTGTATCAGCCATCAAACCACGCATACCTGCTAACTGTTTAATCTGTTTATCAGAACCACGGGCTCCGGAATCTGCCATCATGAAGATGTTGTTGTATTTATCCAGACCGGAAAGCAGTGCTTCTGTCAGCTCATCATCAGTCTCTTTCCATGTTTCAACAACTTCTTTGTAACGCTCTTCCTCTGTAATAAGACCACGTTTGTACTGTCTTGAAATGCGGTCTACCGTATCCTGAGCCTTTGCAATCATTTCCGGTTTCTGAGGCGGTACTGTCATATCTGAAATAGATACGGTCATAGCTGCTCTTGTAGAGTACTTGTAACCCATGGACTTAATATCGTCTAATACCTCAGCGGTCTTGGTTGCTCCGTGTGTATTAATAACTTTTTCCAGAATCTGTTTTAACTGTTTCTTTGCTACATGGAAATCGATTTCCAGTACCAGTTCATTTTCAGGCTTGCTTCTGTCTACGAAACCTAAATCCTGAGGAATGATTTCATTGAAGATAAATCTTCCCAGTGTGGACTCAACGACACCAGTCTTAACAGTTCCATCCGGCATGGTCTTATGAACACGCACATGGATTCTGGAATGTAAGGTCAGTGCCTGGTTCTCATATGCCAGAATTGCTTCGTTTACACTCTTATAGTATCCGCCTTCTCCTAAGGAACCTGGTCTTTCCTGTGTCAGATAGTAGATACCAAGAACCATATCCTGTGAAGGAACGGCTACAGGACCTCCATCAGAAGGTTTTAACAGGTTGTTCGGTGAAAGCAGCATGAAACGACATTCTGCCTGTGCTTCCTGTGACAGTGGTAAATGGGCAGCCATCTGGTCTCCGTCGAAGTCGGCGTTGTATGCGGTACATACCAATGGGTGAAGCTTAATTGCTTTACCTTCTACCAGGATTGGCTCAAATGCCTGAATACCAAGTCTATGCAGTGTAGGAGCACGGTTCAGCATAACCGGATGCTCCTTGATGACATCTTCTAAGACATCCCAGACTTCCGACTGTAATCTTTCAACCATCTTCTTTGCACTCTTAATATTGTGTGCAGTTCCGTTTGCAACCAGCTCTTTCATAACAAACGGTTTAAACAGCTCGATTGCCATTTCTTTTGGCAGACCACACTGATAAATCTTAAGTTCCGGTCCTACGACGATAACGGAACGTCCAGAGTAGTCTACACGTTTTCCAAGAAGGTTCTGACGGAAACGTCCAGATTTACCTTTCAGCATATCGGACAGAGATTTCAGAGCACGGTTACCAGGTCCGGTTACCGGTCTTCCTCTTCTACCGTTGTCAATCAAGGCATCTACTGCTTCCTGCAGCATTCTCTTCTCGTTACGAACGATGATATCAGGTGCACCTAACTCTAACAATCTTCTCAGGCGGTTATTTCTATTGATAATTCTACGATATAAATCATTTAAATCGGATGTTGCAAAACGTCCACCATCCAGCTGTACCATAGGTCGTAAGTCTGGTGGAATAACCGGGATAACGGTCATAATCATCCACTCCGGTTTATTTCCGGATTCACGGAAGGATTCTACCACTTCCAGTCTCTTGATGATTCTTGCACGTTTCTGGCCGGTAGCATCTTTTAATTCTGCTTTCAGCTCTGCTGCATCTTTCTCCAGGTCAATTGCCTGTAATAACTCAAGAATGGCTTCTGCACCCATTCCAACACGGAAAGAGCTGCCATATTTTTCCCTTGCATCCTGATATTCCTGCTCGGATAATACCTGCTTTACAGATAAATCTGTAGAACCTGCATCCAGTACGATATAGGAAGCAAAGTACAGAACCTTCTCCAATGTTCTTGGAGAAAGATCTAAGATTAATCCCATACGGGATGGAATTCCTTTGAAGTACCAGATATGGGATACCGGAGCTGCAAGCTCGATATGTCCCATACGCTCTCTACGAACGCTGGCTTTGGTGATTTCAACACCACAGCGGTCGCAGACAACACCTTTATAACGAATCTTTTTGTACTTACCACAATGACATTCCCAGTCTTTGCTCGGTCCAAAAATCTTCTCACAGAATAATCCGTCTTTTTCCGGTTTCAAAGTTCTATAGTTAATGGTCTCAGGTTTCTTAACTTCTCCTCTGGACCACTCTCTGATTTTCTCAGGTGATGCCAGACCAATCTGAATTGCATCAAACTGTATCGGCTGGTAAGTTTCCTGTTTTACTGTTCCTGGCATTAATGACACTCCCTTCCTATTTATTCTTCGTCAAGAACTTCATCGGCAGCATCGTCAAAATCGAAGCCTGCGTCATCATCCTCTTCCTCTTCTTCTACGTTGTTGAGTTCTCCACTCTCAGAATCAAATTCCTGTTTGGTAAAGCCCATCTTTCCGAAGGACTCGCTGTCTTCAAACGCGAAATCTTTATCGCCTGAGATAATGGAATTCAAATCTGTGTTACCATATTCGCTGGTCTCCATCAGTTCAACTTCGTTACGGTCTTCGTCTAATACTCTGACATCAAGACCAAGGGACTGAAGTTCTTTGAGAAGTACCTTGAAGGATTCTGGGATTCCCGGTTCAGGGATATTGTCACCCTTAATGATTGCTTCGTATGTCTTCACACGGCCAACCACGTCATCGGACTTCACAGTCAGAATCTCCTGTAATGTGTAAGATGCACCATAA
>ULRJ01022804.1_pt1 | contig 139717 bp, 111 predicted proteins | sample 1955321 | NCBI WGS metagenome assembly ULRJ01 (sample SAMEA4835679, study PRJEB28245) | human gut metagenome | biome: gut microbiome; material: fecal sample | place: Denmark | collected 2008 | reverse complement strand
GCAAAGCCGCTGTATGACAGTGTGCGTTATTACGGCGGCGACTATATGCTGACAAAGAAGGATCGCTTGTCGGGCATCGTGGATATGACGGGGCAGGAAATCGTTCCGCCGATGTATGACACGCTTGGCGGCGACTACGCGGGCCTGCTGTTCGAGGGCGGCTATCAGGCGGCGCTGGAAGGCGGTAAGCTGCGCTTCCTGACCCGGGACGGGCAGGTGAGCGCGTCGGTGGATTATGAGCTGAAGGAAAACGATTGGAAGGGTCTTACCAACAACGCCCCGATGATTTATGCGGAGATGAACGGCAAAATCAGCGTCTTTACGGCGACGCGGGGCGAACTGCCCACCCAGTACGAGGAAGCCGCGCGGGGACAAGCCGGACAGGAGCTGCTGGCGGTGAAGCAGGACGGTTTGTGGGGCTGCATCGGGATGGATGGCGAGGTCGTCGTGCCGTTTGTGATGAAGTACGCGCCGGAGATTTCCTTCGATGGACGCTATGTTGTGGGCAGCACAGCAGAAGGGTATCAGCTTTTCACCATTTCGTATGGGGAATAACAGAGGCTGATTTTGCCTGCCCGCCGTGCCGGATGAAGGAAAAAATGCGCCGTGTGCCGCTTGCCACTTGCAAAAGACGCTGCTTGTGTGGTAGAATAAGATGTTCTGTTGCATGAGCGCGGAACAGCAGGAGGAAACCATGCGAATTTTTGTCGATGCAATGGGCGGCGATTTGGCGCCGCAAGCCCCGGTTGAGGGCACGGTGGAAGCGCTTCGCCGGAATCCGGAATTGACGGTGACGCTGGCGGGCATTGTGCCGGAAATCGAGAAGTATCTGGCGGGCGCGGATGATGTGCGCAGCCGGATTACGCTGCTGGATGCGCCGGAAGTCATTACGAACCACGAATCCCCTGTCATGGGTGTGCGCAAAAAGACGAAATCAGCGACGGTGATGGGAATGCTGGCTGTCCGCGACAAGGAAGCGGACGGGTTCGTCTCCGCCGGATCTACGGGCGCGGTGCTGGCAGGCGGCATGTTCCGGCTGGGGCGTATTCCGGGCGTGGAGCGTCCGGCACTTGCTCCGCTGATGCCCAACGGCAAGGGCTATTTCCTGCTCATTGACTGCGGCGCAAATGTGGACTGCAAGCCGGAATACCTGACGCAGTTCGGCGTGATGGGCGACGCGTACATGCGCGGCGTGATGGGCATCGAGAAGCCCCGCGTTGGCATCATCAACATCGGCGCGGAGGACGAAAAGGGCAATGCGCTGGTGAAGGACGCGTTCCCGATGATGGCGGAAGCGCCGTATCACTTCGTCGGCAGCGTGGAAGCGCGCGATTTGTTCAGCGACATTGCGGATGTGTGTGTCGCGGACGGCTTTGCGGGCAACCTCGTCCTCAAAACGATGGAGGGCGTCGCGATGTTCATGCTGAAGACGATGAAGCAGGAGCTGATGGCAGATACGCGCTCGAAGATAGGCGCGGCACTGGCGAAACCGGCTCTCCGCCGCTTGAAGCATACGCTGGATTACACCGAAGTCGGCGGCGCACCGCTGCTGGGCGTGCAAGGCGCAGTCGTCAAGGCGCACGGTTCAAGCAACGCGCACGCATTCTCCTGCGCCATTGACCAAGCCATCAAGATGGTGAACGGTCATGTGGTTGAGATTATCGAAAAGGGCGTCGCAAAAATGAATTCACAGGACGCACAGTGACCCCAAAGCAGCGCTGCAAAGCGATGTTACCTTAGCTACCCGCATTTTGAAAGGAGAAAACACTATGTCTACGTTTGAAACCCTGAAGGGCATGATTGTCAAGCAAATGAAGGTGAACCCCGACACCGTGACCGAATCCAGCCGTCTGGTGGAGGATTTGAAGGCGGATTCCGCGAACGTCATGGTCATGATTATGGACGTGGAAGACACGTTTGGCATCACGGTCGAGGATGACCAGATTATGAAGCTCAAGACGGTTGGCGACGTCGTGAAGTACATCGACGCCAACAAGTAAGTTATCCGCGAATTATGGCACGCGCAGCCTCCTCCGACGACGGCGGAGGCTGTGTGTCGTTGCAAAAAATGGGGGGTGTCTGCATGATGCAGCAGTTTTTGTCGGCACTGGGGTATCAGTTCAAGAATCCGGCGCTGCTTCGGCGGGCGCTGACGCATCCGTCGATGGGGCCGGAGGACAACCAGCGCTTGGAATTTCTGGGGGACGCGGTGCTGCAATACATCATGTCGGATATCCTCTACCAAAGTCACCCGGATTGCCATGAGGGGCAGCTGACGCACCTGCGCGCGCTGTCCGTGTGCGAGGCGAACCTCTCGCAGGTCGCCAAGAAGCTGCACGTCGGCGAAGCGCTCATCATGGACAAGGGTGAGGAGCTGACCGGCGGGCGCGAGAAGCCGTCCGTGCTGTGCGACGCAATGGAGGCAATTCTGGCGGCAGTGTATCTGGACGGTGGTCTGGACGCGGCGCGGGCAATCATTCTCCGCTGCTGGCCGAAGCCGGAGGACGTGCAGCGTCCGATGCAGGACAGCAAGGGCGCTTTGCAGGAGTTTTTGCAGCGCGACGGCAGCGAGGCGCCGACCTACGAGATTATCGCGCAGGACGGCCCGCCGCATAACCGCACATTCGAGGCCGCCGTGAGCCGCTTCGGGGTGGAACTCGCCCACGGCACGGGCCGCACGAAGAAACAGGCGGAGCAGGCGGCGGCGCTCGCGGCGCTGCAAAAGCTCAAATCCGGCGACAAGCAGAAATAATTCGCACAGACTGCAAACCGACGTGCCGGAAGCGGCACACGCCGCTTTGCGGTCTGCGTTTTTTTCTGTATGGCTTGTCGAAATGAACCGTTCCCCTCAGAACTGCGTCTTATCAGCGAACAAAACAAGCAAAGGAGGATCATCACGATGCAAACCATTGCGAAACGCGCATGGCATCGTCTGCGGACGCTTGCGCCGGAATATGCGCTGTATCCGCTCATCGCCCTGATCGTTCTGCTGGTGATGGGCGCGTTCACGGGACGCTTTCTGACGACGGACAACCCGTATGGCTCGTACACCATTCAGGCGTGCGCGTGGTTGGAAGGGCATCTGGATGTCAACCCGAATTTCACATGGCTGGAATTGGCGGAGTACGGTGGCAAGTTCTATGTGAGTTTTCCGCTGTTCCCATCGTATGTGATGCTGCCGTTCGCGGCGATTTTCGGGCTGGATACGCCGGATCACTTCATCAATCTGGCGGTGACGCTGCTTGGCATCGCCTATGCGCTGCGGATTTATCGGCGGATGACAGGCAGCTCGCACTATGCGGCGCGGTATGTGCTGTACCTGTATCTGGCGAACGGGTATCTGTTTATTGCCCTGCAGGGCTGGGTGTGGTTCCTGGCGCAGACGATGTGCTTCACGCTTTCGCTGATGGCGGTAGATGCGGCGCAGCGCGGCAGAAGCGGCTGGGCGCTGGCGTGGTGGGCGTGCGCAGTCGGGTGCCGACCGATGGCGGCGCTGTACCTTCCGCTGCTGGTGTATCTGCTCAACCAAAGCGGCGTGCGGCATAGCTGGAAGCGGCAAATAGCGAATCTGCTGCCCGCGGCGCTGATTGCATCCAGCTACATGGTGCTGAACGGCCTGCGCTTCGGTAATCCGCTGGAATTTGGGCACACCTACCTGCCAGAATTTCAGCTGGCGGAGAACGGACAGTTTTCGCTGGCGTACGCGTGGGAGCATTTGCAGCAGCTGGTGCGCCTGCCGAAATATCAGGGGAGAGGTCAGCCGCTGGCGTTTGATCCGTATGACTGCACGGCGTTCTACCTGATTACGCCGATGCTGGTGACGTTCCTGTGCGTGTATTTCTATGCGCTGATTCGCCGCCGCCGCGGGAATGCGTTCTGGCTGATTGGGCTGCCGCTGATGGTCGGGGCGCACTTGATGATTATCGTCTGCCACAAGACGCTGGGCGGCTTCCAGTTCGGCAACCGCTACCTGCTGGATATGCTGCCGTGGGTGTATGTGGCGATTCTCGCCCTGAAGCCGCAAAGCGGGCGCACGTCGATCCTCAACGTTCCGCTGATGGTGATGGGGTTCTGTATCAATCTGCTCGGCGCAGTCGGCGCGTATGCGGGGTGGCTGTAAAGAGCGCTGCCCTTTGAATCCCTTCGCGATTGAGTTGATTTTTTCTTTCATACTGCTTTCGCGTGTTAATGCAGGGGTTTCGCCTCTGCGGAGGCGACCAAAGGGCTTTCCGATCGCCCTTTGGAAACCTTCGGTCGCACCCATGTTTATTGAGCTTTAGCGGAAGTTTTTTAGTTAGCGTACCTTTCGTCTTCCCTAAGCAATACCAAAACATCCTCAATGCAACCCATCCGCCAAGGAGGTTCCCGTATGCAATGTACCCTCTGCCCGCGCGCCTGCCGCGCTGAGCGCAATGAATCCACGGGCAACGGCTTCTGCCAGCTGCCGACCACCATGCGCATCGCCCGAATCGCGCCGCACCTCTGGGAAGAACCGCCGATTTCCGGCAAGAACGGCACGGGCGCGGTGTTCTTCTCCGGCTGTACGCTCCGCTGCGCCTACTGCCAGAACGCCGACATCAGCCACCGCAACGCCGGACGCCCCTTCACGCCGCGCGAATTGGCGGATTCCCTGCGACGGCTGGAGGATATGGGGATGCACACCATCTCCTTCATCACCGCGACGCCTTATGTCCCGCAGATATTGGAGACGCTGGATATTTACCGGCCGCATGTGCCGCTGGTGTGGAATACGTCGGGGTATGAGACGGTCGAAACATTGCGGATGCTGGACGGCGTGATGGACGTGTACCTGCCCGACCTCAAGCACCGGAGCGAAAAGATGGGGCAGCTCTGCGCGAAAGCGTCGAACTACTTTGCCGCCACATCCGCCGCCATCACCGAGATGGTGCGCCAGACAGGAACGCCTGTCTACGATGAGAACGGCATCATGACGCGCGGCACGCTCATCCGTCACCTGATTCTCCCCGGTCTGACGAGCGAAAGCTGTCAGCTGCTGGATTGGGTGAAGGAGAACCTGCCGGAGGGTGTGCCGGTCAGCCTGATGCGGCAGTACATCCCGTGCAACAACGTGTCGATTCCGGGATTGACGCGGACGATTACGAACCGCGAATATATCCGCGTGCGCGACCATATGCTGGATTTGGGACTGCCGGGGTATTTGCAGGAGCCGGAAAGCGCATCGGAGGATTTTGTGCCCGTTTTCTGCAAGGACGAGAGCTTTGTGTGAAAAATGCGCCCTAAATGGAAGGAAAATGTTGCGCAGAGCCGCTAAAATGCTTGTATTCCGGGAGAAACTGTGGTATACTGACAAGTGTGAATCCATGAACCGCTGCCCTGGTTTTCAGGGAAGCGATTTTTCAGCCGGGTCTGTCCGGTGTTTCGGGTTGCAGAAAGAAGGGCTTGACATCTGAGAGTGGACATGGCTTGGCGGCATCGGGACAGTGTTACGGGCAGAGGTATGCCCGCTGTGCTGTCGTGGTGCTGACGGGTGATGGGAGCCACTCTTTTTGATTGCCTGCACATTGCAGGCGAAAGTCCTCCGAAAAAAACGAACCCGCAGTGAAAGAGGTGAGGAGTTATGGCGAAAGCGGAATTGACGACCGTTGTCACGCCCAAATGTCAGCGTCTGGCGGATGAAATGGGCTATGAACTGGTGGATGTGTGCCTTGATAAGGAGAACACGGGCAAGTTCCTGCGCATCTATGTTGATTGTCCCGAAGGCATGTCGCTGGATGACTGCGAACGGTATCACCGCGCCATTATGCCGCTGGTGGAATCATACGATTTCGATTTCCTCGAAGTATCCTCGCCGGGCATTGACCGCCCGCTGAAGAAGGATCGAGATTTTGAGCGCGCGCTTGGCGAAGAGGTGGAGGTTCACCTGTTCAAGGCCGTGGACGGTCAGAAGGTCTTTACGGGCATTCTGTCGGACTTTGACGCGCAGGACATGGTGCTGACGACCATCGCGGGCGAAGAAAAGCGTTTCGCGCGCAAAGCGGCTTCGCTGGTGAAGCCGGTGGTTGACATGGAAGGCGTCGAAGACGTCGATTTGGGCGAGGAATAACCCGGCAAGCCGATTCCCCGCAAGAAAGCAATTTTCATCGGAAATGAAAACCATTGCGGAAGCAGCTTCCGCATCAGAAACAGCATAAATTATTGAAGGGTGACACAGTCATGAGAAAGACCAAGACAACTGCTGCGCCGAAAGCAGATCCACAGAACAAAGAACTCGTGGAAGCCATCCGCGCGCTGTGCCAAGAGAAGGATTTGAGCGAGGATATGCTCTTCGCCACGGTCGAGGATGCGCTGAAAAAGGCGTATGCCAAGAACCGCGCTAAGGGCGAGGCAGAACCCTCCGCCAACAACATTTCCGCGACCATTGACCGCGCGACGGGTGAAATTCATGTGTATACCCGCCGCCTGATTGTGGAAGAGGTGGAGAAGCCCGCCGACCAGATTTCGCTGGAGGAAGCCCGCGCGATTAAGGACTCCTACCAGATGGGCGACATTGTGGAGACGGACGTGACGCCGCGCAACTTCCTGCGCGTCGCCGCACAAACCGCCAAGGGCGTCATTATGCAGCGCCTGCGCGACGCAGAACGCGGTCGTGTGTATGAAGAGTACGCCGATAAGGAAAACGAAATCCTGACGGCCGTCGTTACGCGCGTGGATGACAAGGGTGCTGTGGTGGAGCTGATGGGTCGCACCGAGGGCTACCTCGAACGCGATCAGATGATTCCCGGCGAAGTCATCAACATGGGTGACCACCTGAAAGTCTATGTGCTGGAAGTGCAGCGCGGCGACGACATGACCCGCCGCGGCCCGCAGGTGCGCGTCAGCCGTACGCATCCGAATCTGGTCAAGCGCCTGTTTGAGATGGAAGTGCCGGAAATCGCCGGCGGCAAGGTGCTGATTAAGGGCATCGCCCGTGAAGCGGGCAGCCGCACGAAGATGGCGGTGCATTCCACTGAGGTGCTGATTGACCCAGTGGGCGCGTGCGTCGGTCAGCGCGGCGACCGCGTGACCCGTGTGGTGGATGAACTGCGCGGCGAGAAGATTGACATCATCAAGTGGAGCGAGAATCCGGCGGAATTCATTGCCAACGCGCTGAATCCGGCGAACGTCCGCGAAGTATACACCGAGGCGAGCGGTCAGCGCTCCTGCATCGTTGTCGTGCCGGACAATCAGCTGTCTTTGGCCATCGGCAAGGAAGGTCAGAATGCGCGTCTGGCGGCAAAGCTGACGGGCTGGAAGATTGACATCAAGAGTCAGAGCCAGTACGCCGAGCAGATGGCGGCGGCCGTCCCGCAGGTGGAGGATGAAGAACAGCCGGCGCAGGAACTGCCGGAGGATTTCCAGCCCTACGAGGGTGTGGAAGCGCCGGAAACGCCCGCCGACGGGGACGACACGCTGTGAGTTAGGGCACCACCGCACAGTTCGGCGGCGCGTCTGGCGATGTCTTTTCCGCCATCTGCGGCATGCAAATTTCTCGATTTACATCCAGTAAACCTTCGAAATTTGCATTTGCATCTGACGAAAAATCCATTCGCCAGCCGACCACCTCATTTGCGCGGTGTTACCTTAGGGAGCAGCAGGAAACGAGATTCGGCGGTTGACCCAAGCGACAATCGCCAAAAGGAGCCTTGATGAAGCCGAAGAAAATCCCGATGCGCATGTGCGTCGGATGCCGGGAGAGCAAGCCTAAACGCGAACTCATCCGCGTTGTCCGCGCACCGGACGGCACCGTGTCCATGGATCCGGGCGGCAAAAAGCCCGGCAGAGGCGCGTATGTATGCCGACAGGAAAGCTGCCTGATGCGCGCCATCCGGCAGAAACAGCTGGAACGTCAGCTGGAAGTGCAGCTCACTGACGACGTGGCGGAAGCCCTGCGGCAGGAGCTGGCGCAGCTGTCCCAATCCCAGACAGAAGCGGAGGAAAACTGACGCCAATGGATAGGGAAACGAAACTGCGCGGGCTGATGGGACTGTGCGTTCGCGCACGACAGGCGACCTTCGGTGAAGATGGCTGCCTGAAAAGCATTCGTGGCGGAGGATGCGCCGTGCTGCTGCTGGACAGCGGCGCGTCAAAAGCCACTCAGGATAAATACCGCGGTGTCTGCGACAATGCAGGGGTGCAGATGGCGTTGCTGCCGCGGGGACTGCTTCAGGATGCAACCGGGCGGTCGGGCGTGGCAATGGCCGTCGCGCCGGGCGGGCTGGCAGAGCAGATCAGGCAGAACCTTCCCGTTGAAGGCAAAGAAGAGCACGGGCAACAGATGAAATCGGAAAATCATGGCGGGGGTGCAAGCGTCGAATGACGAAAGTGAAGCTGAAGGATGCCATCAAGGATTTAACCACGGACGCGGCGAAGGTGCGCGATGACGCATCCCGCGTGCGTCAGAGCGCAGACGGACTGGCAAAGTCTCTCCGTGCGCTGGAGAACGGATTTATCAAGTCATTGAATGCGAAAGCGGAGCAGGAAAAGCGCGCCGAGGAGGAGAAGCGTCTCTCTGACCACTCCAAGGCGTATGTCATGCTCGACGTGGATGAGCAGGCGGCGGTGAACGCGGCGCGGCAGGAAGCGGAAAGGGCGGAAAGGGCGGAAAAGCAGGAAGCTAAGTCTGCCCCGAAGCAGGAAGCGAAGACGGAAGCGCCCAAGAGCGAGCAGAAGCCCGCTCCGAAGGCGGAAGCCAAGCCCGAAGTGAAGGTGGAAGCGCCCAAGAGCGAGCAGAAGCCCGCTCCGAAGGCGGAAGCCAAGCCCGAAGCGAAGGCAGGAGCGCCCAAGAGCGAGCAGAAGCCCGCTCCGAAGGCGGAAGCCAAGCCCGAAGCGAAGGCAGAAGCGCCCAAGAGCGAGCAGAAGCCCGCTCCGAAGGCGGAAGCCAAGCCCGAAGCGAAGGCGGAAGCGCCCAAGAGCGAGCAGAAGCCCGAAACCAAGGCAGAGCCCAAGCCCGAAGCGCCCAAGAAGCCCGCGATTGGTCAGATTATCTCCCGGCCGGGTCAGGCGCTGCCGCCCAAGCCGGTTGGACTGGCGCCGAATGTCATCCGTCCGCCGCGGCCGCAGCAGCCCCGTCCGCAGGGACAGCAGGGGGCGCAGGGCAACCGCCCGCAGCAGGGACAGCCTCGTCCGGGCGGAAATGGTGCGTTTATCGCGCGTCCGCAGCAGGGGCAGCCTCGTCCGGGCGGGAACGGTGCGTTTATCGCGCGTCCGCAGCAGGGGCAGCAGAATCGCCCCGGCAATGGCTCGTTCCAGCCTCGTCCGGGTGGAAATGGTGCGTTTGTGGCGCGTCCGCAGGGCGCACGTCCGCAAGGCGGCGCTGGCTTCCAGGCGCGTCCGCAGGGCGGCACGGGCCGTCCGGCTGGCGTGGGCATGAATCGCCCGAAGCCGGCGGTGCCGGATATGGCGCCTGCAATGGGCAAGGAGCGCGTCTCCAACTACGACCCGAACAAGAAGAACTACGTCCGTCAGCATGACCCGGAGCATGTGGCGCGCAACCGCAAGCAGCTCAGCCGCGATGCGGGTTACAGCGGATATGATGACGACGTGGTGCGCGGCGGCAAGCGCAGCCGCATGAAAAAGCCGTCCGCACAGCAGATGATGGCGCCGATTAAGATCGAACACGCCTACATGAGTGGCGACACGATTGTTGTGCGCGACCTGTGCGAAAAGATCGGCAAGACCAGCGCGGAGATTATCAAGAAGCTCTTCCTGCTGGGCAACATGGCGACCATCAACAGCGAGATTGACTTCGATACCGCGTCGCTTGTCTGCGCGGATTTTGACATCACGCTGGAAAAGAAGCCGGAAGTGACCGCGGAGGATCAGCTGACTGCCGAGAACTTCGACGACAGCGAGGAGAACCTCCAGCCGCGTCCGCCGGTTGTGACCATCATGGGCCACGTCGACCACGGCAAGACGTCCCTGCTGGACTACATCCGCAATAGCCGCGTCACGGCGGGCGAAGCGGGCGGCATCACCCAGCATATCGGCGCATACACGGTCAAGATGAACGGCCGCGATATCACGTTCCTCGATACCCCCGGTCACGAAGCCTTCACGGCGATGCGTGCCCGCGGCGCACAGGCGACGGATATTGCGATTCTGGTTGTCGCGGCGGATGACTCGGTCATGCCGCAGACCATTGAAGCCATCAACCACGCGAAGGCGGCGAATGTGCCGATTATCGTGGCGATTAACAAGATGGATAAGCCGGAAGCCGATCCGGAGCGCGTCAAGACTGACCTGACGAAGTACGGCATCGTCTGCGAGGACTGGGGCGGCGACACGATTATGTGCCCCGTTTCCGCCAAGACTGGCGAGGGCGTCGATGAACTGCTCGAAATGATTCTGCTGCAGGCGGACACGATGGAGCTGCGCGCGAACCCGAACCGTCTGGGTCGCGGCGTTATCATCGAGGCGAAGCTGGACAAGGCGCGCGGCCCGCTGGCGACTGTGCTGATGCAGAACGGTACGCTGCATGTGGGCGACAACATCATTGCGGGTCTGGCGAGCGGCCGCGTCCGTGCGCTGATTAACGACCGCGGTGAGAAGGTCAAGGAAGCCGGTCCGTCCACGCCTGTGGAAATCATGGGCTTCGATGAAGTGCCGTCTGCGGGCGACGAGATGCAGGCTGTCGGCGACGACCGTCTGTCCCGTCAGGTCGCGGAGGAACGCAAGGCGAAGGTCAAGGCATCCCGCGAGGCGACGATGGCGAAGGTCAGCTTGGAGAACATGTTCTCGAACATGGAATCCGGCAAGCAGACGACATTGAACCTGATTATCAAGGCGGACGTGCAAGGCTCTGTCGAAGCTGTCAAGCAGGCAATGGAGAAGCTGAGCAGCGACGAAGTGAAGGTGCATGTGCTGCACAGCGCGGCGGGCGCCATCACCAAGGACGACGTGAACCTTGCCAGCGCGTTCAACGCCATCATCATCGGCTTCAACATCCGCCCGGATGCGTCCGCGCGGGAAGCGGCGGAGCGCGAAAAGGTGGATGTGCGCCTGTACACCGTCATCTACAAGGCGATTGAGGACATGGAGCTGGCCATGAAGGGCCTGCTTGCGCCGGAGTACCGCGAGGTGCTGCTGGGCCATGCCGAGGTGCGCAATGTGTTCAAGATTACGGGCGCGGGCGTTATCGCCGGCTGCTATGTGACCGACGGCAAGGTGCAGCGCAATGCGCAGGTTCGCCTGCTGCGCGATAATGTTGTCGTGTTCGAGGGCAAACTGAGCAGCCTGAAGCACTACAAGGAAGACGTCAAGGAAATGGCGGCTGGCTTCGAGTGCGGCATGAGTCTGGAAGGGCACAACGACATCAAGGAAGGCGATGTCGTCGAGTGCTTCATCATGGAGGAAATCCCGCGCTAATTCCATTTTGCGCAATGCAGGAGGCAGGGCAAAGTCAGTTCCATTTGGCTTTCCCTGCCCCTTTTTTCAAACATCCGCAAATCCATTGCGGCAGGGCATGATTGCGTCGGCAGATGCGCAAACTAATGTTGCGATAAAAGTCAAGCCGCATGGGTGAGCGCTGCGAAGGGGTGTCGGGGGCGACCGCAAAGCCCCCGACTCGCGCCCGCAGGCGCGAAATTCCTGCTTGCGGAAACAAGCAGCCATGTCTGAAAGATAAGCAGTTCGGTCGCGCCATCTGCGCGACACAGCATAAACGTTGAAAAGAGCAGCTTGGGGGGCGCTTCTGAGGAAGCGCAAAGTTACTGGCAGGGACGCTTCGCTGCCTGCACCTTTGTTGGTGGCTTCCTTGGAATTGAGCGCCCGAATAACAGTTGGGGCGTTGCCCCAAACCCCACAAGGGACGCTGTCCCTTGACCCTGCGAAGGGGCAAAGCCCCTCTCGACACCCATTGACTGGCTACCCGGCTTGGACGCACTTTCCAAACAAATCTATCCCGAAAGTTTTTCTTTTCTCTTTCTAACCATCCCATCAGGAGGAAATCATGAGCTATCAGCGTATTGAACGCATTTCCGAGGAAGTCCGCCGCGAGGTGGACCGCATCATCCGCGACGAGGTCAGCGACCCCCGCGTGACCGGCACATTCTCCATCACCCGCGCCGAAGTCACCCGCGACCTTCGCTATGCTAAAATCTACGTCTCTGTGCTGGAGGACGATAAGCGCGAGCCGCTGATGAAGGCGCTGAAAAGCGCGGCGGGCTTTGTCCGCCACGAGCTTGGCAAGCAGATGGTCATCCGCTATGCGCCGGAAATCCAGTTCGTCAGTGACCAGAATATCGCCTATGGCGTGCATATCGCGCAGGTGCTGGCGCAGGCGCAGAAGAACCAGAGCGAAAATCAGCCGGAAGCGGCGGCCAACGAGGAAGAACCCGAAGCATGAATGGCTTTCTGAATATCCTCAAACCGCCGGGAATGACCAGCGCCGCCGTCGTGGGGTATGTCCGCCGCATGACGGGCGAAAAGCGCGTCGGTCATGCCGGGACGCTTGACCCCGAAGCGGCGGGCGTGCTGCCCATCATGATTGGGCGGGCGGCGCGGCTGTTCGACTATCTGGTGGATAAGGAAAAAACGTATGTGGCGGAGTGTGCGTTCGGTGCGGCGACGGATACGCAGGACGCGACGGGCAAAATCATCGAGACAGGGGAGAATTACCCTGATTTTTCCGCCGTGCAGGAAGCGGCGAAGCACCTTGTCGGCGATATTGAGCAGCGCCCCAGTATCTTCAGCGCCATCAAGCAGGACGGCAAGCCCCTCTACGAACGCGCCCGCGATGGCGAGAATGTCGAAGCCCCGGTGCGCATCGTGCATGTGGAATCCATCGAATTGCACGAGGAAACGCCCGACCACGGCGTTCGCATGACGATTCGCTGCGGGCGCGGGACGTACATCCGCTCCATCTGCGACGATTTGGGGAAGCTGACGGGCTGCCCGGCGCATATGCGCTTCCTGCTGCGCGCGCAGAGCGGCGTATTCACGCTGGACAGCGCGATGACGATGGAGGAAGCCGCAGCGTATCAGGCGCAGGGGACGCTGCAAAGTCACCTGCTGCCGCTGGATTACGGCATCCAGCACATGCCGCGTGCGGATGCGCCGGAATGGCTGCGCAAGCAGGTGTGCAACGGTGTGAAGCTGCCCGCGAAGAAGCTGCCCGGCGTATTGGCGCTGCCGGAAGGGCAGGTCACACGCGTGTATCTGCGGGACGAATTCTGGGGGATGGCGGCGCGGGAAGGGGAATTCCTCGTCTGGAAATGCCTGCTCCCGCCGGAGAAGGAGGAGAACAATGCGAATCATCCGTGACCCGAAGCGCCTGAACCCCTGCGTGCTGGTGCTGGGGATGTTTGACGGCGTGCACCGCGGCCATCAGGCGCTGCTGATGCGCGGAGACGAGCTGGCGCAGGAGATGGTGTATCCGCTGGCGGTCTGCACCTTCCAGCCGCACCCGCTGCATGTGCTTGCGCCCGAGAAAGAACCGGTGATGCTGACGACGCTGCCGGAAAAGGCAGCGGTCATGCAGTCCTTCGGCGTGGACGGGCTGTGCGTGACGACGTTTACACGGGCGCGCGCCAATCAGTCGCCGGAGGACTTTATGGCGGAACTGGTGGAGGTGTACGCACCGGTTGTGATTGTGTGCGGTTTTAATTTCACCTTCGGCGCGGGCGGCAAAGGCAATGGACAGCTGCTCAAGGAGTACGGCAAGAAGCACGGTTTCCGCACGGTGATTGTGCCGGAAGTCGTAATTGACGGCGAAACGGTATCTTCCACGCGCATCCGCCGCTTGCTTGCGCAGGGGGATATGCACGAGGTCAACAACCTGCTCGGCCGCGGCTACAGCATTGCGGGGCGCGTCGGAGAGGGCAAGCAGGTCGGGCGCACCATCGGCTTCCCGACGGCGAACATCACCATTCCGCCGCACAAGGCGCTGCCCGCGTTCGGCGTGTATGCCTGTTATCTGGAGACGAGCGGCGGCATTTTCCCGGCGGTGGTGAATGTCGGGCGTCATCCGACGCTGCCGGAAGGGCACGTCACGGTGGAAGCGCATGTGCTGGATGAGTTCCTCTCGCTGTACGGGCGGAATGTCCGGCTGACGTTCCTGAAATTCATGCGCCCGGAGCAGAAGTTCGACAGCATCGAGACACTGCGCGCGCAGATTGCGCACGATGCGGATGACTGCCGAGCATATTTCGCGCAATTGCAATAAACAAATCACCCGTGCGGGGGCAGAAAAGCCGATGCACGGGTGATTTTTGTAATTGTGGTTATGCTGCCTTTGCATAGAATAGACTTCTCTCGCAGGCGCGAAATCCCTGCAAGCAGCATAAGTTCCATATGAAAAAGGAAGAAAAAAGGCTACTTCACCCCTCCAGCGTCGTTTGCAGACAAATCTCCAGCCCCTTCGCTGCATCCACGGCGGAAACGACATCCTCCGTCGGAACATGCACGAACACGCCCTCGCCGCCGACGGTCAGCCCACGGTCAAGCAGCGCAAAATACAGGTCGTTGCACACATACGCCCCAGCGGTCAGGCTCAAATCAGCAGGAAGCCCGGCGGACTTCATTGCGTCCACCATGCGCAGGACGTTCAGGCGCGTCATGTGCGCATCGGGACGCTTCGGGTCAATCTTCTCGCCGGCGTACAGCACATCCGCATTATCCGCAATCGCGGCGCGGCGGTAGTTTATCGCAATCAGCTCCGGCGTGATGGCCTTGCGTCCGCCCGCAACGCCGCAGCAGAGCGTGACTGCCGGGCGAATCCGCCGCATCATCTCCACCAGCAAATCGCCTGCCTGACCGTAGCAGACCGGCAACCGCATTCGGTATACGGCGTGCCCCGCAATCGTCTCCGGCAAAAGCGAAACTGCCTCCCACGAGGCATTGCTGCTGCTGCCGCCAAACGGTTCAAAGCCTGTGACAAGAATCGACATAACGCATCCCCTCCGCCCCTTATCATACCCTGCAATCGCCCGCAAGTCAATACTTGCCCCGTGCCGTCAAGTGTGTTATAATATAAGAGATATGCGCAAAGGAGGATTTCCCTATGCTGAAAAAAATCGCGTCCTTCACCATCAATCATGATACGCTCACGCCCGGCATGTATGTTTCCCGCATCGACGGCGACTGCGTGACCTACGATCTTCGGCTGAAATTCCCCAATCAGGGGGATTATGTGGCGCAGCCCGCCCTGCATACGCTCGAACACCTGATCGCGACGTTCGTGCGCTCTTCTACCGCATCGGAGCAGGTGGTGTATTTCGGGCCGATGGGCTGCCGGACGGGGTTCTACCTCATCCTCCGCGACAGCATGAGCAAGGCGGACGCTTTGCAGCTTGTGCGCGACGCATTCCGTTTCGCGGCGGATTTTGAGGGCGAAATTCCCGGCGCGAAGAAAATTGAGTGCGGGAATTATCTGGAGCATGATTTGACCGGCGCAAAGCAGGAAGCCGCGGCGTACTGCGGCGTGCTGTCCCGCTGTTCTGAAGCGTCTATGGTTTATCCGGACTAAGGCAGGAGGCCGCGCATGAAGAAAATTGCAATGTTGGGCGACCTGCACGGCAACTTGACGGCGACGCTGGCAATGGAAAAGGCGCTGAAGGATTATCACGTTGATGAAATCTGGTTTCTGGGCGACGCGGTGGGCAAAGGGCCGCAGTCGCGCGAGACATGCGACTGGGTGCGGGCAAACTGCACCCGCTTCGTCGGTGGCAACTGGGATTATGGCATCGGCGGCAAGCGCTTCGCCGCGGATAACTATTTCTGGGATCAGCTGGGCGAAGAGCGCATGAACTGGCTGAACACGCTGCCGCTGGACATGGACGAGTGGATTAGCGGCACGCATTTTCGCTTTTTCCACGGCCGCCCTGTGACGGACTTGATGCTTGTGCAGCACGACAAGAGCGTTCTGGCACAGCCTTTCACAGCGAATGGCAAAGTTTACGGCGGCGTAGTTTTTGCCGACAGTCACCGTCCGTTCCTGCGGACGCTGGATGTGGGCTACATCGTCAACACGGGCAGCGTCGGCAACAGCATGGGTGTCCCGAAAGCCCACGCGGTGATTGTTGAGGGCGATTTCGGCTCGCGTGAACCGGGCGTTTTGCTGATGTCGGTGATTTCTGTGCCATATGATAATGAAGCCGCGGCAGAGGTTGCACGCAGGGATGCGCACCTCCCGCACCGGGAGGCGTACATTCGGGAAATCCTCACGGGGATTTATTCGCGGTGATGCTGGCGCTCCCCAGCACCCCTTGCGGGGGCATTGCCCCCATGCTAATTGATTTTGTTGTTGCAGAGGGAATCGCCTCTGCGGAGGCGACCAAAGGGCAATGAAAACAGACGAAGTCTGCGGTCGCCCTTTGGAAACCTTCGGCGCCACTCCTGTTAATTGATTTTTATCGAAGGCTTTTTAGTTAGTGTGCCTTTCGTTCTCCCAATAAACACTACCACATAGTAACATCCGGAGGCGAAGGCGAAGGGGGCAAGGGGGCGACCGCAAAGCCCCCTTGTCGCGCCCGCAGGCGCGAAACCCCTGCACAACACGCGAAAGCAGTATGAAAATGCGCGCAACTCAATCGCGCGAAAGGGAGTCCAGAGGCAGCGCCTCTGGCGAAACGAGGTGAATCAAAGAATGTTGATTGCTTGTGAAGATAAGAAAATGGAACTCGAACAGGGCATGACCGTTGAACAGTGCCTGATAAAGCTCGGTGTCAGCCGCGAAGGCGTGCTGGCCGTCCAGCAGGGAGGACGCGTGCTGGAAATGAACGCGCCCGTCACCCAGCCGGGGCTGCTCTATCTGCTCACCATGCACACGGAGGAAGGTCGGCGCATCTATGAGCGTTCGGTGCGCTTCCTTCTGCTTGCGGCGACGAACCGCGTCCTGCCCGGTCAGCGCGTCCGCATTGAGTATAGCGTCAGCGGTGGCGTGCTGCTGCGAATGCCCGGTCACGCCATCACGGAGGAGGAGACGCGCGCCATCGCTCGGCAGATGCACGCTCTCGCGGCGCAGAATCTGCCATTTGAGAAGAAAGAATGGACGCTCGACGACGCCATTGCCTACTTCGACGCGCAGGGACAGGCGGATAAAGTCACGCTGCTCTCCCGCCGAACAACGCCGTTCTTCCATATGTACGGGCTGGACGGTATGTGGGAATATTTCTACGGCGCAATGGCGACGCGCACGGGCATGACGCAGGTCTTTGAACTCACTTGGCTGCCCGACCGCGGCATCGTTCTGCGTCTGCCGGCAGCCAATCACCCGGAGAAAGCCGCGCCGTATGTGCATCGCGCGGGGCATCTGGCAGTGTTTGACCAATCGACAAGGTGGTGCGCGCTGCTGGGCGTCAACAACGCCGCCGACGTCGCGGAGATGATGGAGGGACACCGCTTCCGCCACTTTATCCGCCTGAATGAAGCGCTGCACGACAAGGCGATTGCCGACATTGCGGCGGATATTGCCATCCAGCACAAGAAAATCGTGCTGGTTGCCGGGCCGTCTTCGTCCGGCAAGACGACGTTTGCCCAGCGATTGGCACTCCACCTGAACGTTATCGGGCTTCAGCCGCTGGTGATTTCGCTGGATAACTACTATCTTGACCGCGACAGCATCCCGCTGCAAGAGGACGGCACGCTCGACCTCGAAGCCATCAGCACGCTGGATGTGCCGCTCTTCCGCCAGCATTTGGCGGAATTGCTGGATGGGCGCGAAGTCCTGCTGCCAACGTTCTCCTTCAAACTCGGCAAGCGCAATCCGGGCGGCACGCCAGTTCGCCTGCGGGAAGGGCAAGTGATGGTTATCGAGGGCATCCACGGGCTGAATCCGGCGCTGTCCGAGGGACTGCACACGGAAGCCATCTACCGCGTGTTCGTCAGCGCCCTGACATGCTTGAACCTTGACGACCACAACCGCATCCGCACGACGGATGTCCGCCTGCTGCGGCGCATCGTGCGCGACATGCAGTTCCGCGCGACGCCGCCGAACAACACGCTTTCGATGTGGCCAAACGTCCGCCACGGCGAAGAAACGTGGATTTTCCCCTATCAGGAGAACGCCGACCGCATGTTCAACACCGCCCTGCACTACGAGCTGCCTGTCCTGCGCCACTATGCCTACGACCTCTTGAAGGCGATTCCGCCGGAGAATGAGAACTATCTGGCTGCGCGCCGGCTGATTAAGACGCTGAACTACTTCCCGGATATTGACGAGGGCGTGCTGGCGGAAATCCCCCCGCTGAGCCTGCTGCGTGAGTTCATCGGCGGCTGCACGATTGAGGAAGCGTAAGCCATTTTGCTTGAAGCCTCAAAAGTGGCGATTCTCCCTGCAACGATAAAGTGTTACCGAATTGAAAAACAAGATTGCTTCGCTTGATGAAAGCGCAAAGCTGTGGTATAATAACGGCAGACGGAAGGAGGCTGATATTCCGTGTTCCAGATTGGAAACGAACGGGTTGCATTGGTGACGGATACGTCCTGCGATCTGTCGGATGAACAGCTCAGTCAATATGATATTCGCACCGTTGCGCTGCGTGTAGCGACCAGTCAGGGAGAGTTCCGCGACCGGCTCGAAATCACGCAGGAGCAGCTTTATGATTTGCTTCAGCGGGAAGTGCCGAAAACATCCCTGCCGCTGCCGGAGGATGTCAGCAACCTCTACCGCACCCTGCACGACGAGGGCGCAACGAGCATCCTGCACCTGTCCATCAGCGGCAGCCTGTCCGGCACGTTCAACATGGTCTCCCTGCTTGCGGAGGATTTTGAGGACATGAAAATTCATGTTTTCGACTCCAAAACGCTCTCCTGCGGTCTGGGGCTGCTGGTACTGGAAGCGGCGGAATCGCTGCAAAACGGCATGTCGGTGGAGGATACCATCGCGCTGCTGGAGAAACGCCGCGAACATCAGCTGGGCGCATTCGTCATCCGCACGCTTGAGTTCCTGCGCAAGGGCGGGCGCATCGGGCGCGTTGAGGGCGCAATCGGCTCGCTGCTGCAAATCAAGCCGGTTATCTATGTGAACGACGAAGGTGTCTACAACACGCTGTGCAAGGCGCGCGGCTTCTCCAACGCGCTGACGGCGATGGTGGACGAGATCATCCGCCGCTATCAGGGGCACAAGGTGCGTCTGGCGGTGGTGCATGGCGCGGCATATGACGATGCCGTGAAACTCCGCGACCGCCTGATGGAGCGGCTCGACGTGGTATCGAGCTTCATCAGCCCGGTCAGTCCCGCACTGGCGATTCACACCGGGCCGGGGCTGCTTGGCGCGATTGTACAGCTGGCGGAATGAGGAAAGAACATAAATTGCACATCCCCGCGGCTCTGCTGATTTTCGGAAAGAAGAAAGTCGGCAGAGCTGCTTTGTTTTGAAAAATTTCCACCCGCTTCGTTTTCAATGGCAAACGAAGAAGGATTCTTCATGGCACAAAAGGGGAGCATAAATAGCCAACAGTTCGCGTGGCAACGTAGTGCTGCTATGCTGCGTTTTATTCGCATTAGTCAGAATGCAAAAAGCCACTGCGCATCTTGCCGCATTTTCATCTGGAAAGAGTGTATAATACGCCTTCTCACCCCACGACGGAAGGCGCGGAAATTCCGATGGGCGGGCGACAGAAGTGCGGAAACCCGAAGAAAAAGATCGAGTTTTTGATGCGGCCGATTCCACCTGTAATTCACCCGGCATGTAATATCCACTTGCAATACACGATTGCCTATGTAGTGTTTTTGTAAATTCCAACTTCTTTTGTGTTTTCTCTGTATTTTTGCGCGAAATATGTCGAAAAATAACACATGCTACTTTTCTTTTCCTGCAAAATGTGCTAAAATAGGCATACGTGAACTTCCAGTGGTGCAGTTTAGGCGTCAGGATACAGCGCTGGAAGGCCGTTTTTCAATCATGGTATGCGTGAAGGGTATCGTGTATTGATTATAATAACCATTTTCTGACACTGACGCTTTGCTAAGGAGGTTTTTCCTGTGGATGATGCGAAATACCCTGCTTTTGATACCAAACCCTACCGAATCGTGAAGAGCCGCAGTGAGGCAAGCGTGCCTGTGAACGTCGCGCCGACGTACTACATCGTGGCTTCTGATTTACAGGGCTTTCCCCTACAGCAGGCGATTCCGCTCGTCCAGATGTCCACCAACGCTCAGCTTGCCCCTCGCCCGCCCGAAAATCAACTGCCGCCGCTGCCTGTGCCGAGACCGGGTACGCCGATGCGGTGGTATATCGCCAGCCTGCTGCGGTGTCTGGGTGTTCCGGCGCGGCTGTCGGGGTTCAACTATCTGGTGGAAACGCTGCTGCTGCTGGTGAATCGCCCGTTTGAGACGCGACTGGTGACGGGCGAGGTGTACCCGGTAGTCGCGAAGCAGTGCAACACCACGCCCATCGGGGTGGATCAGGCGATTCGCACGGCGGTCAACCAGACGTGGCAGGAGCAGAACATTCCTGTGTACTGCGCGCTGATGGGGCGGAGTCCCGCGCCGCACGAGCCGCGCCCGACGAGCTGCGAGTTTCTGGCGAATGTGCTGATGTATGTGAGGATTCAGATGGCGGAGTGCCATTACTGATAGGGAACTGATGGCGAATAGAAGGAAGACTGTCTGCGCGGAGCGGGCAGTCTTTTTTGTTGCTTACATGCGGCTGGTCTTGTGAAGATACACAACAATTCGACATGCTTTTGTTGGTAATGCCAGAAAAATACAATTCGCAAGAAAACACTTGGCTTTTTTCGGGGGGGGGTAAAATGGAAGTATCATTGAAAGGAGGGGGACTATGTGCTCATGCCACGTTTACGCACTCAAATTGGAAACTGAATTCAGAAAAGGCACTTGCTGTCCGTTTAGTGCAGATGAATTTGAGGCGGATTTTCAAGGAACGCTGGCGTTCGGACTATCACGGCTGTCTGCGGAGAATCTGATTGAAAAATCAGAAATCAACGCATGGATGGAAGAATATGCTTTTTGCGGCAAAAAGCTACGAGAAATTGTGACGGACGACGAAAATAGGGAGATGCTGGAAGAACTGATTCGTAGGCTGAACATATTAAGAAACCGCTATGTTCAGGAAAGCATCAGTGAATGAAAGTGCAGTTCATGGGGACACGCTACCAGTATAGCTATGTAAACATTAGGAGGAGAAGATAATGAAAAACTATAGGCGCCCATTGCTCATTTTGCTGCTGTGCATCCTTGTGGTCGCCTTGACGGGATGCAGCAATGATACGACCGTAGAGGGTTCTAACAATACGGAAAAAAGGATAGAAAGCATTTCTCTGTCGGATTTCCGGAATGCCGAAAAAATTGGGAGCTTTACGGATGAAGGTATCGCGATAATCAAAATCAACGGAAAATATGGCTATATTGATATTCACGGGAATACTGTTGTTATGCCACAGTATGATGAAGCAGAGAATTTTTCAAATGGAATCGAAGTTGTTACAACGGAAATAGATGGCACTGATGTACGTGGTGCAATTAATATGCAAGGAGAAGTGGTGCTGCCGTTCAAATATAAAGGTAGTCTCATATGGTATCCTGAAGAAGAGGTGTTCACAGTAGCTGAAAAAACATACGAGGAAGGAGGGACATGGAAACTCTTGGATCGGAATGGCAACGCAATCTCTGATTTTGAATGGGATTCTATCGCAGCTAGTAACAACTGTGCAGCAGTGCGCAAAGATGGCAAATGGGGAATAATTGATTTGGCAGGGAATATAATCATACAACCAAAATACGAAGAGATGTACTTGGAGGATAATGGAAAACAAATTTGGGTGAAAATGAACAATGGAGATATTTGCCAGATAGATGAAGATGAGAGTATAATCAGAGATATAAACTCAATAATTAATAATACAAATAAACTTGCGAAGTCAACAAATATTTCTGTTAATTTAGGTTTCTATAACTTTCCGTGGATATGGGGAGACAAAGTGCTTTTCGAAGTGTATGTTTACCAAGAAGATTATGGTATTAACTATATTGTAGCGCATACATGGGCTATGTTTGATTCACATAGCTTCACACTACCAATGCTAAAAGAAGGGTATGCTGTCAGTAACTTTAGCGTGGCAGGTGACTATGCGGTTTTATGTTTAAACCCGTTAACAAGCAAATCTGGCTATACAATGTACATTTCTGATGCCGTAAATGCCAATGTTACATATCATTGTGTAATCAACAAAGAAGGCAAAACTGTTATTTCACCCATGGAGGACCATATCGAACTGAGTGGTGAAAATCCGGGTGTGTTCTGTTGCAGACATGATAAGAACTACTATCTGATGTCGGAATACGGCACTAAATTGACTAAAAACTATAAGGGAATATGGGGACCAAGGAACGGTTACTATCTGTATCAAGATTATAATGGTCTAAGGGGTTATCTGAATCAGGACGGCTCTATCGCAATTCCTGCACAGTATAAAAATGCAAGGCAATTTGGAGCAGGATATGCGCCCGTTTGCACAGAAGATGGATGGCATATCATCAATCCTTTAGGCGAAATCGTATATTAATCAAACATCAAAACGCGCGCCCCTCTTGTCATATCCGGCGGAAGGGGCACGTTTTGCATCACCTCTGAATCTGTTCCCAATGCTGGGGTCTTTGATTTTCTTGTCTTCCGCGAACAACAGCACATCCTCGACTTCGGCATAGTCGCTTTCGCAAAATACGGAAACCGGCTCAGTGCCTTCCTTCTCGAAAGGCGACTGAGCCGGTTCAATCAATGATGCGCTTTTACGCGAATTGTACATCCGCCTTAAACTTCCCATTCACGAACACCACACCCTTGCGTCCGTCGCGCAGCGTCACTTCCGCGCGGAGGTCGTCCGTGCCAAACATGAAGTCCACATGCACGCGCGAGTGGTTCAGATTCACGCGATCCCACGCTGCGAAGTCCGTGCCGGAAAGGCCTTTGAACAGAATGTTGAACCCGCGGCCGAGCGCCATGTGGCATGCCGCGTTTTCATCCAACAGCGTCTCCATGAACAGCAGCCCTGTCTTTGCCAGCGGCGAATCGCACTGCACAAATGCCACTTCGCCCAGATACCGGCTGCCTTCGTCCGTGTCCAGCAGGGACTTGAGCGCATCGTACCCCTTTTCGGCATAGAAATCCACCACCTGGCCGTCGCGGAAGGTGAAACCGAAGCCATCCACCACCGTGCCATTCAGCATCAGCGGGCGGCTTGCCTTGACTGTGCCGTTGACGCGGAATTTGTCCGGGCTGGTGGATACCTCCGCCGTCGGGATGTTCGGCAGATACATGTCCGGCGTATAATCACCGCCCATGGCGCCGACCCACAGCACGCCCGGCTGAAAGCCGACGGTGATATCCGTGCCGATGCCATTGGTGTAGTGGATGCTGTCGATGTCCTCGCGATTGAGGATGTCGGCGAACTGCCCGTTTTCGCCCATAGCGTCCAGCCAATTGCGGATGGGGGCGTTTTCGTCAATGCGGCAGACGCTGAATAGCACGTCCCACAATTTTGCCACGCCATCCGACACGTTCAGCGCCGGGAAAAGAAACTTTGCCCAATTTTCCGACGGCGCGGTAGAAATGCACCAGTGCATCCCATTTTCTGCCGTCCCCTTGCGGAGAATGTTGCGCGTGTTGTTGCCGTGCTGCTGCACGTTGGCAACGCGCTGGGGGTCAGCGCCCTCGAACAACGTCGGATAAGCAGGAAGAATCCGCAGAGAACACGCGCCCTGTTGGATGTATGCCGCGTAGGATTCTGTTTCCCACGGCGCAACGGCGGAAAAATCCTCCTGCGTGTCGGAAAGTGCGCGCTCCCGATCGACATACGGCTCTGCCCAGTGGATGATAACGTCCTTTGCGCCGCGCTGAAACGCCTCGTGGCTGAGCGCACGGGCGAGCGGGTAGTTTTCTGCATCAATGTCCAGCAGCAGATACTGCCCCTTTTGCAGATTCACGCCCAAGCCAATCAGCAGTTCGGCGTATTTTGCCAGCTTTTCCTCAAAGGTCAGCATGTTTTTCTCCTTTCGGCGCGCATCAGCAAAGCGCAATCGCTTCGATTTCCAGTTCTGCGTTTTTCGGCAGCGCCGCCACCTGCACGCAGGAGCGCGCGGGTGCGTCCGTCGCGAAGAACTCCGCATATGCCGCGTTGATGGTCTGGAAGTTCTTTAAGTCTTTGACGAAAATCGTCGTTTTGACCACCTTGTCAAGGCTGCTGCCAGCCGCTTCAAGAATCGCGGTGACGTTGCGCAGCGAATGCCGCGTTTGCTCAGCGATATCGCCCGTGGAAAGCTGCCCTGTCGCCATATCAATGGGCAGACAGCCCGACACGAACACCAAATTGCCCACCTTGATGCCCTGAGAGTACGGCCCGATCGCACCCGGCGCCTTTGCCGTTGCAACAACCTGTTTTTCCATGTTCCTCTTCCTTCCTATCAATCCAGTTTCAGTTGACTGTAAAGCGGCGTGGACGGACGAAAATCGCATCCGTTCGGCAGCAGCTTCATCAGCTTCTTCCACAATCCCAGTTTCATGCCGTCCGCCAGCGGGTTTTCTGCTGAGTAATTCAGGCAGATAAGTTTCGGATGCTCATCCGTGCCGCCGGAAAGCGTATCAGTGAAAAGCTGGCGCGTCACTTCATCGAAATTGCCGGAATAGACGCGGCTTTCGTCAAACACACCGCTGTCGCGCCCTTCCTGCACATCGATGGCGTTGGCGACCAAGTACGCCTTGCCCTCCTTCGTGACCAGATACACGCCACTACCGACGACGACCGAGCCGAAAATCGCCTTCACCGCCGGGTCGGAGCGTTCGCGCGTTGCCGTCAGCCAAGCGTCATAGCCCATTTCGCGCAGCCAAGCCGCCGCAATCTGCACGTTCTCTCGATTACTGTCGTACTTCACGCTTCCGCCACCCCTTCCTTGTACGGAATCAGGTACAATTCTTTCTGCCGATGGCTCAACAACTCACAGCCGTTCTTCGTTACGACGATATCATCCTCGATATGCGCGCCGACCAGTCCGTTGATGCAGCTGGGTTCAATAGCATAGACCTCGTTTTCACGCACGATGCCTTCTGTCAGCCGGCCGCGTTTCTTTGCCGCAAGCACCGTTCCGCCGTCATGACATGCACGGCCAAGCTGATGTCCTGTTGCAATGCCGGGGTCATTCACGCCGAAATCAATCAGCCGCTGATGATTGAGCAGGTTGATTTCCCAGCCGTGAACGCCCGGTTTCATGGCGGAAAGCACCATATCGATGTTGCCGTTCACGAAATCGAAATAACGCTGCACTTCCTCCGGCGCTTTTGTTTCGCCTTTGCGCAGGGCATAGAAGGTACGACTCACGTCGCTGCTGAAGCCCTTGTGCCAGCAGAAGAAATCCAGAATCAGCACGTCGCCGGGCAGCGTCTTAACCGCCATCGGCCCGCGGTGCGACATGCCGCCGCGCAGGTTCAGCAGCATCGGCGGGGTGTCCGGACCGCCGCCCTCACTGCTCACCAGTCCGCGTTTCTTCATTTCCCGAACGAACAAATCGCTGATTTCCAGCTCTGTCATGCCTTGCTGAATCTCGTCGCGGTAGACGGCGATGCACTCCTCTGCCAGTGCAATGGATTCCCGCAGGCGCTGAAGCTCAATGGGGGATTTCAGCGCGCGCACCGTGTCCATCATTTCCGCGGCGGACGTGACTTTTTGCTCCAGCTCCTCCATTGGCAGGTGGAAATAGCGGAACACATAGGTGAATGCGCCCAGCGTCAGACCGTCGGCGCTCGTGTCGTCCTCGCTGTAATCCAACGCCAGGCGGGTGATGGGCTGTGCATCCATCAGCGCGGTGAAAGCGGATGCAAAATCTTCCGTGTAGGTTTGAATGGTTACATCCGTAAGCCTGGCAAACTTCTCCGCTTCCGACGAATGTACCAGCAGCGCATGAGCGCCGCTTTGGCGGAACAGCGCTGCACAGAGATGCTCAGTCGTCTGGTCGAAGAGCAGCTCAAAGTAGCCGTCGCTGCCCTGCCGGGAAAGAATCAGAAATGCATCAAAATCTTGCCTCTGCATTTCTGCGCTTAGCTGGGCGATTTTCTCGTTTGCCAGCAGAATATGCTCGTTCATGCCTGTTTGCCCTCCTCATAGCGGAAGCAGGCGACGCTGTGCCCTGGCTTCACCTCGCGCAGTGTCGGCTTTTCCGTGCGGCAGCGTTCCGTGGCATAGGGGCAGCGCGTGCAGAAGCGGCAACCTTGCGGGATGTTGTCGATGCCGGGAATTTCGCCCTGCATGATGATTTTCTCGCGCTTGCGCTCAGGGTCGGTGTCCGGCACGGAGGACAGCAGCATCTGCGTATACGGGTGCAGCGGATGCTCAAACAACGACTGCTTGCCAGCATACTCCATCATTGCGCCCAGATACATTACCGCGATCCGGTCGCTCAAGTGCTTTACCACGCGCAGGTCGTGGCTGATGAACAGGTAGGTGATGTGGTATTCCGCCTTCATTTTTTGCAGCAGATTCACCACCTGCGCCTGTACGCTGACATCCAGCGCGCTGACAGGTTCGTCACACACAATCAGCGCTGGGCGCAGGGCAATGGCGCGCGCAATGGCAATGCGCTGCCGCTGACCGCCGGAAAACTCGTGCGGATAGCGCAGCATCTGTTCCTCGGACAAACCGACTTCATGCAGCAGCTTTATCACCGCTTCCTCGCGCTCCGCCTTCGTCTTGTACAGGTGCTGAATCTTCATACCCTCGCTGATTTGTGCCTTCACGTTCATGCGGGGGTCTAAGCTGGAATACGGGTCTTGGAAAATCATTTGGATGTTTCGGCGCAGGGGGCGAATCTGCCGCGTCGAAAGATGTGTGATGTCCGTGCCCTGAAAGACGATCTGACCGTCGGTTGGCTCATACAGGCGCACAAGGCACTTGCCGACGGTCGATTTTCCGCAGCCGCTTTCGCCCACCAGCCCCAACGTTTCGCCCTCCGCAATGGAGAAGGAAATGTCGTCCACTGCTTTAAGCGTGGTTTCGCCTTCGTCGCCGCCCTTGACGGAAAAATACTTCTTCAGGTGCGATACAGTCAGCAAATCAGCCATTCTTCCACTCCTTTCGGTAGTTCTCATCGTATTTCAGGCAGCGGACGCGCCGGATGATGCCACTTTCATCAGCAGGCAGGGTCATCATCTTCGGCTCCACCTTGCGGCAGCAGTCCTTGGCGTATTTGCAGCGGTTGCAGAACGCGCAGCCGATGGGCATGTTATAGATGCTTGGCACTGTGCCTTCAATCGTTTCCAAATGCTCTTTTTCCTCTGTCAGACTCGGCATGGATGCCATCAGACCTTCGGTGTAGGGGTGCAACGGACGGTGGAACAGCGGAATGACATCCGCTTCCTCCACAATCTGCCCGGCGTACATGACGGCAACGCGGTCTGCGTTCTCCGCAATTACGCCCATATCGTGCGTCACAAGGATGACTGCCGAATGCGGCTGGGCCTGCTTGAGCTGGCGGAGCAATTGCAGAATCTGTGCCTGTACGGTCACGTCCAGCGCGGTGGTCGGCTCATCGGCAATCAGTATGTTCGGCTGACATGCCAGCGCCATGGCAATCATCACGCGCTGGCGCATCCCGCCGGAGAGCTGATGAGGATATTGAAGCACGCGCTTTTCTGGGCTGGAAAGGCCAACCATCCGCAGCAGCTCCACGGCGCGCTTTTCGGCTTCCTCCTTAGTCATGTGCAGGTGGAAGCGCAGCGGTTCACACAGCTGATAGCCGACCGTAAAGACGGGGTTCAGGCTCGTCATCGGCTCCTGAAAAATCATAGCGATTTTGTTGCCCTGAATCTTGCGCATTTCCTTGGGGGAAAGCTTAAGCAAATCTGTACCCTCGTAGATAATTTCGCCGCTGCGGATTTTGCCGCCGATGCTTGGCACAAGCCCCATTACGCTCATGCCGCTGACACTCTTGCCGCTGCCGCTTTCGCCGATGATGCCCAGCGTCTGCCCTTCCTCCAGGGTGAAGTTCACGTCACGGACGGCCTGCCCCTCGCGGCGGCGCTTGTAAAAGGAGACTTTCAGGTCCTTGACTTCGAGAATCACGTTTCCCATAAAAGCACTCCTTTCTCAGCGCGTTTTCGCGTCGAACGCGTCACGCAGGCCGTCGCCAATCAGGTTGATGCACAGCACCGTCACCAGAATGCACAGTCCCGGCGGAAGCCAAATCCACGGGCGATTCAGCAGCGTGGTGAGGTTGGTGGCAGCGTTAATCATGTTGCCCCAGCTGGGCGTGGGCGGCGCAACGCCCACGCCCAGAAACGACAGCGAAGCTTCTGTCAAAATCGCGCTGGCAATGGACAGCGTGGCCTGAACGACCACGGGCGCAATGATGTTGGGCAGCACATGCGTAAAGACGATGCGCACATTGCCCGCACCCAGCACGATGCTGGACTGCACATACTCCAGTTCGCGGATTTTGAGAATTTCACCGCGCACCAGACGTGCTGTGCCCGTCCAGCTGACCAAGCCGATAATCAGCATGATGGTGTAAATTGTTGGCGTGATGAAGCAGGAGATGGTGATAATCAGGAACATGACAGGGAAGCAGATGACCACATCCACCGTGCGCATGATGAGGCTGTCTGCCAGCCGCCCGCCGAAGCAGGCGAGGCAGCCCGCCAGAATGCCGATGGCGACGGAAATCAGGCAGCTGATCAAGCCGACGCTCAGCGAAATGCGGCCGCCGTAGAGCAGGCGGGCGAACACGTCGCGCCCGATGCTGTCCGTGCCCAAAATGTGCTCGGCGCAGGGGGCGCTGTACTTGTCAATCATGCCATTTTCCTTGTAGTTCTCTGCCAACGGGTCGTAGGTGCAGATTTTGTCCGCAAATATTGCCAGCAGAATCAGCACAAGGAGGATGATGAGGCTGATGACCGCCAGCTTGTTGCGGCAGAATTTCTCCGCCGCGCGCCGCATGGTGCTTTCGCCCTTGACGGCACGAACTGTATTCTGGCGCATGGTCATTCCCCCTTTCCTTTGGATACGCGAATGCGTGGGTCTGCCACGGTGTAGAGCATGTCGGCAATGAAGTTGCCCAGCAGCACCAGCACGGCGGTAATCAGGTTTAGCGCCATCAGCTCGGAATACTCGCGCGCGGTGATGGCCTTGATGCCCAGCGTGCCCAAACCCGGCCAGTTGAAAATGGATTCGACAATGTACGATCCGCCCAGCAGCCCCGGCAGAGACAGCCCGAAGAGCGTGATAATCGGGATGAGGGCATTGCGCAGCGCATGGACGAAAATCACGCGCTTTTCGCCTAAGCCCTTGGCGCGCGCTGTGCGGATGAAGTCCTCATGGATAACATCCAGCATACTGGAGCGCGCATAGCGGGTAATGCTCGCCGTCTGCGGCAGCGCCATGACGATAGCGGGCAGTGTCATGTGGCGCACAACATCCACAAAGCCTGACCAACCGGTTAGCTCCACGCCAATGGTGCGCATGGCGCCAGTTGGGAACCAGCCTAACTTTAGGCTGAACACATACACAGAGCCAAGTGCAAGGAAAAAACTCGGCACAGCCACGCCGATGAATGCCAGTACCGTCAGGATGTAATCACCGACAGAGCCGGAATGCGTCGCGGAATAAATGCCGAAAATCAGACCGAACAGCAGACTGATGGCGTAGGACGTGAGCGTGAGAAGAAGTGTCGGACCGATGCGCTCGGTGATGATGTCCGTCACACTGCGGCCGCTCATAACGCTGTAACCCAGATTGCCCTGAAGAATCTGCCCCAGCCACTTGAAATACTGCACATAAATGGGGTCGTTGAGTCCCAGCGCATCCTCTGCCGCCTGAATGTCCTCCATGGACAGCTTCGGGTTAATCATCGTCTGCAGCGGCGAGCCGGGCGCGATTTTCATGATGAGAAACGTCAGCAACGTGATGCCGAAAAGAATCGGAATCATTTGCAGCAGACGTTTGAGCACATAGTGGCGGCCCACAAAGGCACGCACTTTCCTCAGGGTTTTCAAACTTGCGTCACATCCTCGTCTGATGCCACGCTGTCCGCGGACAAAAGTATGTCCGCGGACAGCAGGCGGTTTCTGGGGGCGTTTGCCCCGATGGAATTATTTCGTGAAGGAAGGCAGGTTCACCAGATTGCTCAGGCTGTTGATGACCACGCCGTCTATCGTGCCGTTTGCAACCCAGACGGTGTTCTTTTCCACAAACGGGAAGAGCAGCGCGTTGTCCAGCATGTAGGTGTTGATTTCGTGGTAGATTTCCGTGCGCTTGGCCTGATCGGTTTCCGCCTGACCAGCGTACCAGAGAGCATCGAGGGTTTCATCTCCGCAGCGGTTGAAGTTGAAGCCGCCCTTCGCAGCGTCAAAGTCAGAGCAGTAGAGAACCATCAGCCCGGACGGATCGCCGTCGCCGCCGCCAAAGGTGTAAGTGCCGTAATCCGCTGTCTCCTGATTGCTGATGGTTTCTACCATGACCGACCAGTCCACCAGCTTGATGTTGACCTTGATGCCGGACTTCTTCAGGGAGGACTGCCACAGGGTGAGGAGGTCGTTCTGCTCACTGCCGGTGCACAGGGAGGTGAACGCCAAGGTCACACCGTCCTTCTGATAGTAGCCGTCATTGCCCATGACGTAGCCGTCAGCTTCCAGAATGCTCTTTGCCTTGTCATGATCCTCGGTGTAGGGATAGGCGGACTTGTCCGCAGCCCAGTTTCGGTTCACGAACACGGAGCAGGAGCCTTCGCCGTAATCGCCGAAAACAGCTTTCGCAATGGTCTCAGGCGTGTAGGAGTACAGGATGGCGCGGCGTACTTCCACATCAGAAAGCGGACCCTTGATGAGGTTCGGGTAGAGCGGATAGTTACTGCCGGAACAGACATACGTCTTGGTGTTGTCCATGAACGCCAGCGTTTCTACGTCCTCAATCGGCGCCTTAAACATATCGATTTCGCCATTCATATAGGCGTTGACGAACGTCGTTGCGCTTTCAGCAAAGCGGAAAATCACGGTGTCAATCTGCGCCGGTTCGCCTGCCCAGGCTTCGTTCTTGACGAGCTTGATGTATTCGCCGTGTTCCCAAGTGACGAGCTTGTACGGGCCGTATGTCACGGGATGTTCCGCGAAATCGGTCTTTGCCCAGTCGCTGAAGGAAACGCCGGACAGCACATGCTCCGGTAAAATCGCGCCGGGGTCGCAGTAGTAGCCGAGGAATGTGGGATCCCATGCGCTCAGCTGCACAGTCATCGTGTAGTCGTCCACTTTCTGTACACCGCTCATGCCCACTGTTTCGCCGCTGTGCGCTTCCGCATAGCCCGCAATGCTGGACACGTTCGTACTCGCGCCGCCGGTGTAATCCGCGCTTGCCAGCGTGTTGAGTGTGAAAATCACATCGTCGATGGTCAGCGGCTCGCCGTCCGTCCAGGTGTAGCCTTCACGCAGCTTCCAAGTGTACGTCAGCGTGTCGGCATCAAATTCGCAGCTTTCCAGCATCAGCGGTTCGGGGATGCTGGTCTCGTCGTTCCGCTTGAACAGATACGGCATCATCTGCATGATGACCATGGCATCCTTATCCGCCGTATACATATACGGAATGATAGTATCCGGTTCGCCAACCAGACCAATCGTGATCTGGGTACTGCCTTCCGCCAGCGCCGCGCCCGAAAGCAGTGCGGTGAGCAGGAGGCAGAGGGTCAACAGAAAAGAAAAAACTCGCTTCATCGTTCAAGCCCTCCACTTCGTTCGTTTTCTGAATCCTGCAAGTTTTTGACGAGCTGGATTCATTTTCTTTCACACGCTGGAGCAATGAACTTGCCCTGCGTGTTGACGGTATTCTAACAATTTTTTGTGCCGCAGTCAAGTCTAATTCGCAAAAGATTTTGTACTTATCGTGTTTTTTGGGCGCTTTCCACTCCGCTTACTCGATATTATTCAAATATAGAAGTGAAATTTAACTCGGAGCACCAGAAAATTGCGAATCAGCACACAATAATTTGTGCGTGCGAGCAAAAAACATTTGACATTTGAACAAAGGCGAGGTATAATCAAAACGAATGGAAAATCAATTTTCCATCTTGAAGTTATGCAAAACACGGATTTCCCCATTTTTTCCCCGAAAGCAAACCTTTCGACGCTGCCTGCAAAGCATCGGAAGAGAATGGAGGAACTTGAGCCATGAAGCAGAACCTTTTCTCTGATGACGCCGTTCGGCTGGATATACTGCGCCAGCGCAGTTACAGTATGCGCTGGGCGAGCTTGCCGGAGGACGTCATCCCGCTGTCGAGCGCTGATCCGGATTTCCCGCCGTCGCAGGAAATACTCGATACGCTGCATGAATATTTGAACGGCGGCTACATGCCGTATGTGCCGCCGCTGGGCATCACTGGGCTGCGCGAGACGCTGGCGGAAGGCATTTGGAAACGCAAGCATGAGAAAACAGAGCCGGAATGGTTCATTCCGACGGACAGCGCGGCGCGCGCCATGCAGATTGCTGCGGCGGCCGTCCTTGCGCCCGGCGACGAAGCCATCATCTTTGATCCGGTTGACCTGATGTTTGGTGTCAGCATCGGAATGGCGGGCGGAAAAGCTATCTACTATCCCTGCCAGAAGCACGGCGGGCATTGGGATTTTTCCGATTTAGAAGGGTACATCACCCCGAAAACGCGGATGCTCTGCTTGTGCAATCCGCATAATCCGCTGGGCAAGCTGTATTCCGTTGCGGAGTTGCGGAAGATTCTGGATATCGCTAATGCACATGGGCTGTATATCCTCAACGACGAGGTATGGTCGGACATTATCTATTCGGAAGTGCCCTTCCACAGCCTGATGGAGTTCCCGAAAGAGGACACGCAGCACGTTATGACAGTCTACGGCTTCTCCAAAGGCTTCTCGATGGCGGGTATCCGCGGCGGATACCTGATTTGTCCGGAAAAAGCGCTCTTTGACCGCGCATTCGACGTGTCGGGCGTGGGCGTGACGGTTGGCGGCGTGCCGTGCCTGACGCAGGTAGCGATGAAAGCCGCGTTCGAGAAGGGCTTCCCGTGGGTGGATGCGTTCGTGGCGCACCTGCAAACCTGCCGCGATATGGCGTATGACCGCCTGAACGCTATGCCCGGCATCCATGCCGACAAGCAGGAGGCGACATTCGTCACCTTCTTCGATATGCGGGAGACGGGCGTCAGCAGCGACGACTTCGCGCGCTATATTCTGGAGCGCAGCCGCGTGTACCTTGTGCCCGGCAACAAGCAGTGGTTCGGGCCGGGCGCGGCGGGGCATGTCCGACTGTGCTACGCAACCAGCCACGCCATTTTGCAGGAAGGGCTTGACCGCATCGAACGCGGCGTACAGGAATTGATGAACGGTGAACGGCTTCCTAATTCATAAGAAAGGTGGCAGATTTATGTCCATCCGAAACCGTACTTACCTATCGCAGTTCATCCCCGTTGCACGGGGGCTGCAGCAGTATTTGGGTGATATGTACGAGGTCATCCTGCATGACGTAAGCGAACCGAACGCCTCCATCGTCTTTATTGCGGGGGATTTGACGCACCGTACCGTCGGCGACCCGCTGACCAACGTCGTCATTGAGGAAATGAAGCGCCACGGCGACGACGCGCAGGATATGATCGGCTACCTCTCTGAGCTGCCGGATGGGCGGCACTTCAAGTCCTCCACCGTATTCCTGCGCGACGAATCCGGCATTCTGCGTGGCTGCCTGTGTATCAACATGGATATATCGCCCTATCAGTCCGCGATTGATTTACTCAGCCGCGCTGTTTCGACCATGAAACCGCAGAACCCGGAAATCTTCACGCGAAACATCACCGAAGTGGTGGATACCATCGTTACCGAGCAGTTCCAGCAGACCCCCGTTTCGCCGGAGGATATGACGAAAACGCAGCGCATTGCTTTTATCAGCGAACTGGAACGCAAGGGCGTTTTTGAGGTAAAAGGATCCGTAGAACGCGTGGCACAGCTGCTGGGCATCAGCGTTTTTACGGTATACAGCTACCTGAAGGAAGTCCAGAAGGACTAACATATAATGGGAAAGGATTGAACGATTATGCTGACCAATCACCGCATTGAAAAGCTGCAGGAAAAACTGCGTGAAGAGAAACTCGACGGCGCTGTGTACGCCACGAGCGCGAGCTTGCAGTACCTCTTGGACGACACGACCTACCCGTGGCAGCGCACGCCGGAAACGGGCTTCTATGTTTTCCCTGGTACGCCGATGTACTCTACCGAGCGGAGCTACTTCCAAGCCAAGCCGGATGTGCTGCTGTTTGTGCCGCGCGAGGGGGCGGCGACCGTGCTGGCAACCTACGAGCGCGCCCGCACCATGCCGAACACGCCTGTGGACATCAGCTGCTATTATGTCATGCTGGCTGCGAATCTGGTGGACGTGGTGCGCGGCTGCAAGCGGCTGGGCGTGGGGCTGTGCGCCTTCAAGGCGATTGAGAACATGCTCAAGGAAGAGGGCGCGGAGGATATTGCCTGTGTCCCGGCGGAAGGGCTGGTGGAGGCGCTTCGGATGATTAAGGAGCCGAAGGAAATTGCCGCCCTGCGCCGCGTTGCTGCCTTCACCGATGAGTGCATGGCGACCATCTGCGATATGCTGCGTCCGGGCGTGACACAGTGGGAGGTGGAGAACCGTCTGAATCAGCTGGGGCTGGAGCATGGCTGCTCTGACGTGCCGTTCTCGCCGTCCTGCACATTCACCAAGACCGGCGACCCACGCTGCCAAGACAAAATCGGTACGATTCCCAAGGACGAACCCCTAACCCCCGGCACGGCGATTGCCTTCGACAACGGCTTCGTCATGGACGGCTACTGCTCTGACTACGGCCGTTCGTTCTACTGCGGTCCTGCCCCGCGCCACATTGCGGACGCATACAAGGCGCTGCAAACGGCGCAGCTGGAGCTGCTTGACCACATCAAGCCTGGCGTCAGTATGTCGTGCACTTTCGCGAAGCTGCACGAGACGCTTTCCCGCCTCGGCTACGGTGAGAACCTGCGCAACTTCGCCAACATCGGCATGATGGGGCATCAAATCGGCATTGATGTGCACGAAATTCCGTGGCTGCACAATACAACGCCGGAGGTTTTTCAGCCCGGCATGGTGATGTGCATTGAGCCGAAGCTGTGGCTGCCCGGCGAGGCGTTCATGCGCACGGAGGATATGGTGCTGATTACCGAAACCGGCTGTGAATCCCTGACGGTGTTCGACCGGAACTGTTACGAACTGCCGCTGGAATAAGCAAAAGAATACTTGAAAACGCCTGCTTCCTGACGATGCGTGAGGGGCAGGCGTTTTTGCGTGTGCAACCCAAACGAAAACCATTTTCGGAAACGCTGGATGATTTTCATAAATTTACAAGCTGAAGCACTTGACATATATCAAGCGTTACGCTATACTACAAGTAAAATGACACTTGCGGTCAATAAAATGCCATTAGCACTATCAAAGTTATGCCTCTTACGAGGGGAAGATTGGGCGGCATAACGAAGGCAGCGTTTTCTTTACGACCGACATGAAAGGAAGGAAGCTACATGAAGAAGATTCTGGCGTACCTCTTGGTGCTCGTTTCTTTGATGACGCTGTTCTGCGGAACGGCAGGAGCAGAAGAGACAGGGGCGAAAGAGATATACTTTACTAACAGTGATGCAAATGCCTATTTCGCAACAGTTACTGTGACAGATCTTTCAAACGGCAGAAGTAAGGATGAGCGCATTTACATGGGGTATTGGATGGTAACTGCTACATGTAAATATGAGCAGACGAAGAACTCAATTGCTCCCTTAGCAGCATGGGCATCAAGTGTTGTGAGCGGAACATATAATGCTGGTGGGGACACTCGTCGCGTTGGCGAACCAAGTGAATCAACAAGGACATTTTACGAAGGCTTGAATCGCTATATGGTTGAGCATTATTACACATGTTCGATGGTAATGAACCATGCAAGCTACGCATCAAAGTATGATAGCAATACATCATTCGATAAATATTCGTATGGTCCCAAAACCAGTGTGTATGGAGGGCTTATTAATACAAAAATCCAATTTTTACGTAAGTACTAATAAGTAATAGCAAATGACAGCCGCCCAATCCTCAGATCCGATTATGTAACTATTTGTGACACCAAAGGAGGTTCTCTTGTGCGCCGACTGCTGATGCTTCTGCTTTGCCTGACGATACTTGTTCCATCCTTTTCCGCTGTGGCAGAAGAAGAACCGCTGCATTTGGTTATTGCGGTTACTTCCGAAAGTGATGCGCAGAATCTGCCCATTGAAGAGGCGTTCTTCAAGGCAAATCCGGGCGTTGCCATTGAATATCGTTTGTACAGCACCAATCAACTGAACAGCCTTCTGATGACCAATCAGGCGGATTTTGATATGATTATCACAGGATATGCCGGGCTGATAGACATGGCGGAAAAGGACTATCTGCTGACGCTTGACCAGATTGGCCTGGAAGCGTACCCGGCGGAATTATTGGATATGTCCGAACTACTGATGTACAACGAAAAGCTGTTCGCATTGCCAATTAGTATTGGTCAGGAAGCGTGGTTTATTCACTACGAATTAAGTGAGCAAAACAATATTGAATATCCTGCCAAAGACGGCGCTTGGACGTGGGAGGAGTATCTTGAGTTTAGCAAGCGGTTTCCAATTTTATTTGGCAAAAACAGGGAAAAGAACTTGTACATGATGACAGGTGCTTCTTTGCTTGATTATCCAGCTCTGCAAAATGTGCAGGTGGACATGTTCTTGAATTATCTTGCATTGTATCCAAACGAAATTAATCGGTTCTTCACAGACTACTTTCCTACATTCCGCCAGGTGCTGAAATCGGATGCGCTGATGCCGAGGAAACTCGATGAATCGGGAATTTTGCGTGAAAATCGGACAAATGATGTACTGATGGTGATAACAAGTGCAGATAATCCCATTGGCATGATGCAGAGTTTCATGGCGCGCGAAGGTTACTTAGACACGCTGGCGCTGATGCATGACCCGAATTTGACATTTTCAGGTGGGCCTACGGAAGAAGAAATCGTGAATGAAATTCTGCCGTCGCTGAACAGCTGGATGCTGCTGCCCGTGCCGGTGTTCGACAAGAACGATGTGCGTTATTTGGGCTACATGACCGCTTGCGGTATTATGAAGAACGCACCCCACAAGGAAATGGCGGCGAAATTCATCGAAGCAATGTACTCCGAAGAAGCGCTGGGCACGGGTGTCGTCATGGGGGAAACTGCGTTTATCGGACGCGAATGCCCCAGTCAGTTGATTCTTGACAAATACGCATATTACCCGGTTTTCATGGATGAAAACGGCACACAGGTCTACACAGTGGAGGCAGGGCGGTCGTTTGAGTATATTCCGTTTACGTCGATGTACGCGGAGCATATGTATTACGAAGCGCAGGAGTACCGTTCGCACCTTGCCGTCACCCGCTTCCATGCGCAGCGGGATTTCTACAATGCCGTTTGGAGCTACCTGCAGGAGTGGTACCTCGGTCACATCAGCGACGCGGAACTTCAGGACTCCGTGACGTACCTCGTGGAGATGGCATTGGAGGAGTGAGGACGCGAATGCATTCCTCGAAACACACAAAGCACTTTATCTACCCCCGGCGGGACGCATGGTTCCTCCTGCCGGGGTTCCTTGGGTTTGCGCTGTGGTATCTCGTGCCGTTTGGCATGTCGCTGGCGGCGTCGGTCATGGAGAACAGCGCAAACGCGCACTTTGCGGGGCTGGAAAATTACGCCGCCGTCATGCAGAGCAGCTACTTCCGCTTGGGCTTCGGCAATACCCTGCGGTTCTTTGCCGTGGCGGTGGCGCTGTCCCTCGTCATCGGCTTTCTGCTGGCGAACATGATTTTCTGGCATTCACGTCGGCGGATTTCGTGGTTAACGCTCGTGCTGCTCATCCCGATTTTCCTGCCGACGGCGGCGATTGTCCCCCTCTGGAAGGTGATGATGGGCGGCAGTTCGTGGCTGATGCGCACGCTCAAACCCCGCGACGCGGATTGGAAGTACATCACCCTGCTGACCCTCTACCTGTGGAAGAACATCGGCGCGGTCAATCTCCTGTTCCTCATCGGCTTGCAGGGGATTGAACCGTCTGTTTTCGATGCCGCAAGCGTGGACGGAGCGTCGCACCGCACCATCGCCATCCGCATTGCCTTGCCGATGCTGTGCACCGTGACGCTGTTCGCCATTATCTATCTGGCGATGAACGGGATGCGCATCTTCCGCGAGTCGTATCTGCTCTACGGCATGTATCCGCCCAAACCACTCTACTTCATCCAGAACTATGTCAACAACCACTTCACAAAACTGGATTACGGCTTGCTTTCGGCGGGGTCGTCGCTCTTTGCGCTGGTGATGACGGGGCTGTTCCTGTGCATTTGGGGATTCCTTCAGCGAAAGGAGGATGCCTGATGAAGCATGTGCGCCGGATTTGCGCGGTGCTGCTGGCGGCGGTGGTGCTGCTGCCCCTTGTCCTGCTGTGCGTGCAGGCGTTCGTTCCGCCCTTCGACGCGCTGATGATTTCGACCGGCTCGGAGCCGCTGCGTCTGCTGCCCGTCCCGTTTTCCGCGGAGCAGTGGCAGATGCTCTCCGCACAATCCGCCTACTGGCAGGCGTTCTGGAACAGCCTGATTTGGACGGTGGGGGCGTGCGTCGTGCAGGTCATTGTCGCATTCTTAGGCGGCTATGTGCTGGCGAAGTACCCGGCGCGGTGGTGCGTGGCGATTGCGGGCTTGTATACGCTGATGATGCTCATGCCCCCGCAGATGACGCTGCTGCCCATCTACCGCGTCGCCTATGCGAACAAGATGCTCAATCACCCGATGCTGCTGTATGCGCCGATTGCGTTCGCGCCATTCGGAACGTTCTTTATGCGGCAATGGCTGCTGCGCTGGCCGGACGAGTTGACGGAGTACCTGCGCTTGGAGGGCGGGTCGAGTGTCAAGCTGCTGTGGTACTGCCTTGCGCCGTACTCCCTGCCGGGGATGCTGGCGCTGTTCGCGCTGACGTTCACGGAGGGGTGGAATCAGGTGGAGCAGCCGCTGATGCTGGTGTCGGATTCGCTGCGGCAGCCGCTGTCCGCCTTGCTGAAAGACTTGTCAGCGGGAAACCCACAGATTGTGTTTGCCGCGTCCGTCGCGTCAATTTTGCCGATTGCGCTGGTGATGCTGGCAGTGCTGGTGCAGCAGGGAAGCAAGCGGAAAGCAGCTTGATTGCGTGCTGCGCAGAGAATCTTGCCTCTGCGGAGACTGATGCGTTCTGGCAGATGTGATTACGCTGATTTGGTAAATCATGAACGATGCTTCAATGGAATGCGGACGATGGTCATCCCCAGAGCAAAATTTCCCCTTTGCTCTGGGGAATTATTTGATTCCGCTGATTTCGTGGCGGCGACTTGCAAATCCGACAGAGTTGTGCTACTATTTTGTCAGATGTCCATCCTCCCATCATTGTGCTGAAAAGCTGCCCGTCACGGGCGGCAACCTCGCGCAATCAATCAAGGGATTGATGCTATTTCCGGATTCGCCCGCGCTGTTTCTCTTCTGGCGTGCGAGCGCAGCACTGCGTTTTATTCACGTTAGCCAGAATGAGAAATTCGCTTCGCATCTCAGCACATCCTTGTCTGGAAATAGTATGTAGAACCAGCAATGCTGCTCACAACAAAGAAGGAGTATCCTATGCGTGAATACACCCCCGAACGTCTGCGCCACCTGACCCTGCTGGCGGAAAAATATCCTACCGCCTTGTCCGCGTACAGCGAAATCATCCGCTTGGAGGCGCTGCTCCGTTTGCCCAAGGGCACAGAGCATTTTATGAGCGACCTGCACGGCGAGCATGAAGCCTTCATCCACATTCTCAACAGCGCGTCGGGGGTCATCCGGGAGAAAATCGACCGCCTGCTGGGCGATACGACCCCGCCGGAGGAGCGCGCGGATTTGGCAACCCTTATCTACTATCCGAGGGAGAAGCTGCCGGAATTGAAAGCGCGTCAAAACGACCTCGACGGCTGGTATCAGCGGGTGCTGCTGCAGCTGATTGACCTCTGCCGGCTGGTGTCCAGTAAGCACACGCGGCGGCATGTGCGCGCTGTGATGCCCAAGGAGTGCGGTCACATTCTCGACGAGCTGCTCCACGCGCATTTCGAGGATCACGACAAGGAACAGTATTATGGCGAAATCATTGCGAGTATGCTGCGCTACGGGCTGGCGGATCAGTACATCATCGCCCTGTGCGAGGTGGTGAAGCGTCTGGCGGTTGACCGGCTGCACATTGTGGGCGACCTGTTCGACCGCGGCCCGCGTCCGGACATGATTCTCGAACGCCTGTACCAGTACCACGATGTGGACTTCCAGTGGGGAAATCACGATGTGGTGTGGATGGGCGCGGCGGCGGGCAGCCCGCTGTGCATCCTGACGGTGCTGAAAACGACGCTGGCGTACAACAATGTGGATACGCTGGAGCGCGGCTACGGCATTCCGCTGCGCTGTCTGGAGCATTACGCGGAGGAATACTACGCCCAGAGTGACCTGACCCGCTGGATGCCGCACGCCGACCCGAACGCGACCGACGTCCGCCCGGCAAACCTCGCGCGCGTCGCCCGGATGCATAAGGCGGTCACGGTGCTGATGCTGAAACTCGAAGCGGAGGTGATTGCCCGCAACCCCGATTTTGAGATGCAGGGGCGCGACTATCTGCGCCAAATCGACTATGACGCCGGAACGGTGCGCTGCGGGGGCAAGGTATATCCGCTGCTGGACTGCGATTTCCCGACCGTTGACCCGACTGCACCGGAGCGCCTGCTGCCGCGCGAGGAGGACATTATCGCCCGGCTTGTGCGTGATTTTAAGGGCAGCGAAAAGCTGCAAAAGCACGTCGAATTCCTCTTTTCACAAGGCTCGGTGTACAGCTGCGTGAACGGCAATCTGCTCTACCACGGCGCTGTGCCGATGGATGAGGATGGGCAGTTCACCGTTGTGCGCTTCTGGGACGCGGAGTACAGCGGCAAGCGCTGGTTTGACTGCTGCGACCGCTGTGCGCGCATGGGGTACTTTGCGCCGGAGGGCAGCTGGCAGCGACAGGTCGGGCAGGATTTCCTGTGGTATCTGTGGTGCGGCGCGGTGTCGCCTATCTACGGGCGGAGCGCCATGACGACCTTCGAGCGGCTGTATATCGCTGATCCGGCGACACATGCGGAAATCAAAAATCCGTATTATCGGCTGATTAACGACCCGGCGAATGTCGAGCGCATTCTGGCGGAATTTGGACTGACTGCGCCGAACAGCCACATCGTCAATGGGCATGTACCGGTTCGGGCGATTGAAGGCGAGAAACCGGTCAAGGGCGGCGGCAAACTGATTGTCATCGACGGCGGATTTTGCAGCGCGTATCACCAGAAGACAGGCATCGCGGGCTACACGCTGGTCTACAACAGCCACGGCATGACGCTGCGGACGCATCAGCCGTTCGAGAGCATCGAAAAGGCGATTCACGAGGATGAGGACATTGAATCATCAAGCGAACGCATCTACACCGCGCCGCGCCGGATTCTGATTGGCGACACGGACGAGGGGCAGCGCAAGCGCACGGAAATCGACGATTTGGAGGCGCTGACGGAAGCGTATGGGAATGGGTTAATCCGCGAAAAAATGGAATAAACGCAAACGGCGCATCCTCCTGTTTGGAGCGGTGCGCCGCAATGCTTCCTATTATAATGCCAACTCTTCGCCGTCCTCCGTCAGCTTTTCCAGCACGCCGTTGTGCATCAGCCATGCTTCGCCGCACAGCATTTCGTCGCCATCGCGCGAAAGGATATAGCTGCCGTCGGGCAGAATATAGAACGTATGTCCAGTGCTGTCGGCAGCGGTGATGTCCTCAAAGAGCCGCAAGCCGTCCAGCACGTTGTCCTTTACCTGATTGTAGTGCGGCAGGATGTTCCGCGTCGTCAGCCCCAAGCCGGGGATGAAGCGCTGATAATCCGGGTCAACCGCTTCGCCGGGTTCTTCCGGCTGGGCATACACGGTGTCGGCGCAGTTCATACTGCCCGCGCTGATGCCGATGATAACGCCGTCGAAGTCCGCCAGCAGGTTACGCAAGTCCATCGACGCGAAAAAGGCGTTTTCGGTCGGTACATGCCCGCCGGAGAGCAGGATTACGCCGCTTTGCGCGACAAGTTCCGCCGCATCATCGGCGTTCCGGCTGTCCAGCACGCACACATCCTCCAGTTCGATTTCCGCCGCCGCGAAACAGCCCTCAAACGTCGCCGCCATTTCGTCATTGCCCGCGAAAGCATCCGGGTCGCTGGCGATAATGAGCAGCTGCGCGCCCGGCTCAACGCTGGCGCGGAGGTTCTCGACAAAGCCGTTGCGCGCGTCGAAAATACAGGGAAGGTCAAGCCCTTCGGGAACGTTATTGTCGCAGGGGCTGCTGGTCAAAAAGAGCGTCATGCGGGAAAATCCCCTTTCTATCAGTCGCTGAATTGCCGAAAGGATTCGACGCGGAAGACGGAAATTCCTGCTGAATTGCGCGGGCAAGGGCTATCGGCAGAAGAATTCTATTTGGCGGATGAAAAAATCCGCATTTCTTTCGCTTCGGGCGCAAAAAAGGCTTTTCATCCGCACAAATTTGTGATACAATGAAGATGGCTATGCACGCGCATGAGCCTACTTTGCCGTTTGCTGAAAATGGCAGGTGTGTTTTGACTGAATCCGTGCCGCGGATTTGGAAATAGAGAACCCACAGACACCGAAACAATTGGAGGAATTGATTCATGATTACTGCTGGCGATTTCAAAAAGGGCATTACCGTGGAATGGGACGGCGGCGTCTGGACCATCGTTGACTTCCAGCACGTCAAGCCCGGCAAGGGCGCGGCTTTTGTCCGCACCAAGATTAAGAACGTGATGACCGGCGCGGTGGTTGAGCGCTCCTTCAACCCCACCGACAAGATGCCCAAGGCCATCATCGAGACGAAGGAAATGCAGTACGTCTACAATGACGGCGAACTGTACTACTTCATGGACGTGGAAACCTACGACCAGATCCCGATGTCTTTGGACAAGGTGGAGGACGCCATCCCCTATGTCAAGGAAGGCACGAATGTGACCGTCCGCTTCTTCAAGGGTCAGCCCTTCTCCGTGGAAGCGCCGAACTTCGTTGTGCTGGAAGTGACCGACACCGAACCCGGCTTCAAGGGCGATACGGCTTCCAATACCTACAAGCCCGCGACGCTGGAAACCGGTTACTCCCTGCAGGTGCCGCTGTTCGTCAACACGGGCGACAAGATCCGTATTGACACCCGCACCGGCGAGTACATGGAGCGCGCATAATTATCTGCCTATAAGTTCAAACCGGCTCGGTGGACAGACTTCCTCCGAGCCGATTGTGATACAAACAAAACCATCATTAGGAGGGTTGGACATGAGCAAACTGACGGACAAAGTGAGCTACCTGAAGGGCCTTGCGGCGGGCATGAAGCTCAACATGGAGAAGGACAGCAACAAGCTGCTGCTGGAAATCCTCGGCGCAATGGGCGACATGGCAGAGGAGATGCAGCGCATGGACGAGGCGCACAGGGAGCTGCAGGACTATGTTGAGTCCATCGACGATGATTTGTCCGACCTGACGGAAACGCTCTTCAGCGACGAGGAAGAGGACGACGAAGATGCCGATGACGCGGACGAATGCGACTGCGAGGATTGCGCGGACGACACAGACGATGAGGATGACGCCGCCGAGGAGGAAAATCCCGACGACGACCTGATTGCCTACGCCTGCCCGAACTGCGGCGCTGAGCTGACTTTCCACGCCAACGACGTTGACTTTGACGAGAATACCCTCTGCCCGAACTGCCATCAGCCGATTTTCCCGGAAATTGACGAGGACAGCGAAGAAGAGACGGAAGAGTAATTTCAATTAAATGCAAAAAACAGGAGCATGGATGCAAAACGCCCATGCCCCTGTTTTTGATTGGAAAATTACGGGTTCTTCACGGAATCTTGGGGGAAGAGCAGCTTGGGGGCGCGTCTGCGGACGCGCAAAGTTAGGGGCAGGGACGCTTCGCTGCCTGCACCTTTGTTGGCGGCTTCCTTGGGATTGGTCTGACGCGGAACAGTTGGGGCGTTGCCCCAAACCCCACAAGGGACGCTGTCCCTTGACCCTGCAAGGGGCAATTGCCCCTTGACCCCTTTTCGCGATTGAGTTGGTCGCGCTTTCATGCTCCTTCCGCGTGCAGCTTTTTGGGGCTTCGCCTAAGCCCTTGTTTGTTTCCCCGACCTTCCGTGAAGAAACGAATTACGCGCGCAGATTCCCCTCGTACGCCACCAGCACGCCGCCGACTTCCGCGTAGTACGAGCAAAGCCCACGCAATACGCCGATTTCAATCTCCGCGTTTGGAAATTTCTCCAGCAGCGCCGCTTTCAGCTCTTCTGCCGCACTCTGGTTCATGCAGTGGTGGATGTACACCTTCGAGCCGTTCCAGCCCTGCTTCATCATGGCGCTCAGCATGTTCTGCATCGCCTTGTGGTCGCCGCGCAACTTTGACGCAATGACCAATTCACCCTTGACGCCTGCTTTGCCAATCACGCGGATGCCCAGAATGCCGACAATCGCGCCTACTGCCGCACTTACGCGACCGTTCGCGACGAAATTGTGCACCGACGCGAGCGAAAAAATCAAATTCGCACGGTCACGGAAGGCGGTCACAGCGGCAACTGTGTCCTCGAAGGACAAGCCCTTGCGAACGCAGTCCGCCACCTTCTCCACCATTTGTGTGCAGCCTGGCCCGGCGCTCAGACTGTCAAACACATGCACCCGGCGCTCCGGATGCAGCTCCATGTATTCCTTCGCCGCCAGCATCGCCGCGTTGTAAGTGCCAGACATGGCGCTGGAAATCGTGACGCAATACACCGTATCCGCGTCGCCAAACGCCTTCAGCCAGCATTCCGTGTTCGGGCAGGAAGTCGTCGTCTTTTCCTTATAAGTGCGCAAAAAGGCGATCATGCCGTCAATATCGCAGTGCTCATCGTCCACAAAAACACGGTCGCCTGCATGAATCGTCAGCGGGACGGAGGCGAAGGGCAAATCGCCCAAGGTCAGCAAATCCGCGGAGGAGTCCGCGACAATCTTCGTCATCATCATCAATACCCTCTATCAAAAAAATCAGCCGCATTAGGATTCCAACATGCATATTAGCAGTTTTTCAGAAACTTGTCAAGAGGTCTGGAACTTTTTCTTGACGTTTTGAATAACTTGTGATATGATAATACAAAAGGGGATGAACGTGTGATTGCACAGATTAGTGAGTTCCGGATGCCGCGTTACCGGGAAATTCCGGATGTGGGGCTGTATCTCGACCAGACAGTGAAGTACATGAACCGCTATTTGGCGCCATTGGGCTGCATGGAGATTACCACGTCGATGGTGAGCAACTACGTCAAGAAGGGGTATATCAGCAATCCGGTGCGCAAGCAGTACAGCGCGGAGCAGATTGCGTACCTGCTGTTTATTGCCGTGGCCAAGTCGGCACTGTCGATGGATAACATTACGCGGTTGTTTCAAATGCAGAGAAAGACGTACACGGTGCAGCAAGCATATGATTACTTCTGTGATTCGCTGGAATCGACACTGCAGTACACGTTCGGGCTGACGGATACGATGGAGCGCTTCAACCCCGCGGACATGCCGGAGCGAATGATGCTGCGCGCGACGATTATCGCGGTGACGCACATCATCTATCTCTCAAGCCAGTTCGACGCGATGCAGGGGCAGGGAACGCTGCCGGCGAACGGACATCTTGCCCTGCCGGAAGAATGACATATGGTGATACGATTTTCTGCATTCATCTGTGCCGCTTGTTTGCGAATTTAGGCGAAATTCTCATTTGGAAATAGTATCAAAGAAGCGATTGCATTCGTGCAGTCGCTTTTTTCGGTCCAGATAGCTAACGTGTTAGCCTAACAGGGTGCAAGAGCATCAGCGCGAATCACTTAACAACGGGGACGGAAATTCATGTTGAGACAACGGAATGGTTGAAAAACGAACAAATGATACAGGAAAAGAACAAAAGTTACGCAGAAATAATGAAAGGAATTTGTTGAAAATCGCCCAAATTAACCAAAATGGGGTTGCGTAAACTGCGTAAGTGTAGTATAATCAAAAAGAGCAAAGTGCTATTAGCTAATAATAGACTAACAAAAGGGAGCAACGGGTAATGGACAAGCGTGCTACATGCCGGAAAATTCTGCGGAAAACGGCGCTGTCAGTGCTGGCAGCGAGCATCCTGATGACAGGGACGGTCGACGCGGTGCGGGCGGAGGAAACGCCAAACGGACTGCAGACGGTCGAAGCGGAGAGCGGAACACTGCTGGGCAAGGCGAAAATCGCTGCGACGGGAACGTGCGTGTCGGGACTGGAGCATACCGGCGACGGGGTGGAAGTGACCGTGACCGTGCCGGAAGACGGACTGTACGACATCATCGTGCGGACGGCGGTCATCGGCGGCGGAACGAAAGTCAACGAGGTCAACGCCAACGGGCAGCACGTTGGGGATATCACCAATAGCGGCAGCTGGTCGGACGAGGTTGTGCCGTATGTGTGGCTGGAGGCAGGCGATAATACTGTGTCCGTCACGGCAAGCTATGGCTGGATTGCGGTTGATTCGTTCAGCATCCGCAGGGCAGCGCCCTTGCCGACGGATGTGTACGAAGTCAAGCCGACGCTCATCAACCCTAACGCCACGGACAGCGCCAAGCGCCTGATGACCTACCTGTGCGACCAGTACGGCAAGACCGTGCTGTCCGGGCAGCAATCGCAGGATGGGGCGTTCGGGCTGACAAACGCGGCGGTCTGGCGCGGTACGGGCGGCGATTATCCAGCGGTGCTTGGCATGGACTTGATTTCCTATTCTCCCGCGCGTGTGGCGAAAGGCGACAACAGCTCCAACGTCGTTGAACGAGCGATTGAGTATTGGAACGGCGACGAAGGCAAGCGCGGTATCGTCACGCTGTGCTGGCACTGGTGCCCTGCCGCCCGCTATGACAAGAGCAAGAACGACCCGTGGGGCACGTTCTACACCGACAAGACGAAATTCAACCTTGCCCGTGCGATGAACGGCAGAGACCCGGACGGCTACCAGATGCTGCTGGACGATATCGACGCGATTGCCGTGCAGCTCAAGCGCCTGCAGGATGCGGATGTGCCGGTGCTGTGGCGTCCGCTGCACGAGGCAAGCGGCGGCTGGTTCTGGTGGGGCGCATCCGGCGCGGATGCGTACTTGCAGCTGTACAAACTCATGTATGACCGCCTGACGAACGTCCACGGGCTGAACAACCTGATTTGGGTCTGGAACGGTCAGGATGCCGCGTGGTATCCGGGCGACGAGTATGTGGATATCATCGGCGAGGACATTTACCCCGGCAAGCATGTGTACACGTCGCAGGCGGCGCGGTTCATCAAGGCGCTGAGCTACACGGACACGCGCAAGCTGATTACCCTCTCGGAGAATGGCTGCATTCCAGACCCGGAGCAGCTGGTGCGGGACAACATCATGTGGAGTTACTGGTGCGTGTGGGAAGGGGAGTTCGTGCTGAAAGCGGCGGGCTTCAACAATTACAGCGAACAGTACACGGAAAAGAACATGCTCAAAAAGGCGTATAAGAGCGATACGGTGATTACGCGCAAGGAATTGCCGGATTTGCGGAATTATCCGCTGGGCGACTAAGGCTCGAAGCGCAGCACGCGCATATGTAAGGAAGAAAAGTCAACTCAATCGCGAAAAAGGGTCAAGGGAGGAACTCCCTTGCAGGGTGCAGGGGCAGCGCCCCTGCCGGAGTCCAGAGGCAGAGCCTCTGGGGTTTCCCCTAACAATCAAGAGGAAGGTGAACGGTGTTGAGCGGAAAGAAGTCGCTGATGAGCATGGTGCTGGCATTGCTGCTGCTTTGCGGCGCTGCGCTGGCGGAGGAGAGCACAAGCGGCGCAACGGCGCTGACGAACGCAGACTACCAGCAGATTGTGAGTACATACTCCATTGATGCGTCAATTCCGGGGTATGCGGACTATCTGCAGCGCTACGAGGATGCGGCGCACCCGGACGTGACCGTGACGGTGGACGCGGACACGTTCGTGCGCTACGAGGATGCGGGCATTGCCGCCCAGCCGCGGGTCTTTGAGAACTACGAGGGCATGGCGGGCAAGAGCGTCCTGACGGGCGAAGAGTCGCTGACCGAGTGGGTTGTGGATGTTCCGGAATCGGGTCTGTATGACCTGACGCTGCTCTATTACCCCTACGCGGGCAAGAACAGCGCCATCCAGCGCGCGTTCTTTGTGGACGGCAAGCTGCCGTACAGTGAGCTGGCGATGGTGGACTTCAACCGCGTGTGGGTCAACGGCGCCTACGAGGAGTACACCGATGAGAACGGCATCGTCGTCCGCAAGTGGGACAAGGATAATCAGGGCAACGACCTGAAGCCTTCGCCCATTGAACAGCCGGAGTGGTGTACCCACGGGCTGTATGACACCAACGGCTACATTTCTGGCGAAATGAGCATCTACCTCGAAGCGGGGCAGCACACGCTGACGCTTTTGTCCATGCGCGAGCCGATGCTCCTGCGGTCGATTACGCTGTCCAACCACTCCCGCCCTGCCGCTTATGAGGATGTAAAGGCGGCGGGCGACGCGGCGGGTCATCAGGATGCGACGGGCGTGTCCGTGCGCTTTGAGGCGGAAAACGCCGTCAAGACATCTTCTCAGATGCTTTACCCCGTGCAGGATCAATCCAGCGCGGTTGTGTACCCCATGTCGGCGCGGTATCTGCTCAATAACTCCATCGGCAGCAGCTGGAAGAACGCGGGCCAGTGGATTGAGTGGGCATTTGAAGTGCCGCAGGACGGTTACTACGAAATCTCGATGGTGGACAAGCAGAACTTCGTCCGCGGCATCGACGTGTACCGCAAAATCATGATTGATGGCGAAGTGCCGTTTGCGGAGTTCAACGCGCAGCCCTTCTCCTACACGCAGACGTGGCGGATAGAAACGCTCTCCGACGAGGATGGAAACGCCTACCGCATCTACCTGACCGCGGGCAAGCATACCCTGCGCATGGAAGTTGTACTGGGCGATATGGCAAACATCATCGCGCAGGTGCAGGACTGCGTGCAGCAGCTGAACAACATCTACCGTCAGGTCATCTACATCACCGGCGTCGCGCCTGACCAGTACCGCGACTATCAGCTGACGGCGTCCCTGCCGAAGCTGGAGGGCGAACTGCGCGCGGTACAGGCGGACATCGACAGCGCCATTGCCGCGCTGGAAAAGACGGCGGGCAATGATTCCGATAAGCTGACCGTCCTGCGCACGATGAGCGACCAGCTGGACGAGCTGATTGAGGATCAGGAGCGTTTCACCGAGGTGCTTTCATCCTTCAAGACCAACGTCCGCGCGTGCGGCAACTGGATTACGCAGGTGCTGGCACAGCCGCTTCAGGTAGACCGCTTCTATATTCATGCTGCCGACACGCAGCCGAAGCTGGATAACAGCAGCTGGTGGGAGAGCCTTGCGCATGAAACGGAGCGCCTGTATTACTCCTTCATCATCGACTACAACAAGGTTGGCAACGTGGCGGAGGGCGATACGGAGAACGTCGTGCTGACGCTGTGGATCGGCACGGGCCGTGACCAGGCGAACGTCATCAAGTCGCTGATTGACGAGAAGTTCACGCCTGCGACGGGCATTTCCGTCAATGTGCAGCTGGTTGACATGAACACGCTCCTGCGCGCGACGCTGGCGGGCGAGGGCCCGGACGTCGCTATTCAGGTGGCGAACACCAACGGCATTGCGGGCGCGGTGCTGAACACGGGCAACGACACGCCCGTCAACTACGGCTTGCGCAACGCCGTGCTGGACTTGACGCAGTTCGAGGATTTCCCGGAGATCGCCAAGCGCTTCAACGAGAGCGCCATCATCCCGTTCTCCTTTGACGGTGCGACGTACGCCCTGCCGGATACGCAGACGTGGCTGATGATGTTCTACCGCAAGGACATTCTGGCGGAAATTGGGCTGGAAGTGCCGCAGACATGGGACGAAGTGAAGGTCGCCATGTCCATCCTGAGCAAGAACCAGATGGAATTTGGCATGCTGCCGTCCGAGCAGGTGTTCGCGATGCTTTTGTTCCAGAACGGCGGCCGCTACTACACCGATGACAACGCCGCGTCCGCGCTGGATGAGGACGTCGCCATCAACGTGTTCAAGAAATACTGCGAATACTACACGGATTACAAGCTGGACAAGGAAACGTCCGCCGAAGAACGCTTCCGTACCGGCGAATGCCCGATTATCATCTCCGACTACACGACATACAACAACCTGCAGGTTTCCGCGCCGGACATCTTGGGTCTGTGGGACTTCACGACCGTTCCCGGTACGGTGCAGGCGGACGGCAGCATTGACCGCTCGACGGGTACGACGGGTCTGGCGGATATTATCATGAGCGCGACGAAGCATCCCGACGAAAGCTGGGAGTTCCTCAAATGGTGGACAAGCACCGAGACGCAGACGCTCTACGGGCGCGAGATGGAATCGCTGATGGGAGCATCCGCGCGTGTCGCGACGGCAAACACCGAGGCGCTGGCGAACCTGTCGTGGCCCATGCGCGACTACCGCGCGCTGGTGGAGCAGATGCAGTATGTGCGCGGCATCCCGCAGGTGCCGGGCGGATACTACACTTGGCGCAACATCAACAACGCGTTCTATACCATCACCACAGATACCGCAACGAACAACACCACCCCGCGCGAGGCGCTGATGGACAAGGTGTACTACATCAACGCCGAAATCAACTACAAGCGCACGGAATTCGGTCTGCCGCTCCATCAGACGGAAGACACGACGAAGGAGGAGTAAGATGAGCAATCCGACCTTGGTGCATGGCAAGCGTCAGTCGCTTGGCAAAACCGTCTGGAAGCACCGCGCGTCCTACCTGCTGATGGCGCCGTACTTCATCCTGTTCTTCTTCTTCACCGTGCTGCCGGTGCTGATGGCTATCGGCGTTTCCTTCACGGACTGGAACATGCTGGAGAAGCCGGAGTTCGTCGGCTGGCAGAACTACGTCAAACTCCTGCTGGATGACGAAATCTTCATCATTTCGCTCAAAAACACGCTGATTTTCGCTGTCATTACCGGCCCGGTCAGCTACATGCTGTGCCTGCTGTTCGCGTGGATTATCAACGAGTTCAACCGCGGGATGCGCACGCTCCTGACGCTGATTTTCTACGCGCCGTCCATCTGCGGCAACGCCTACATGGTCTGGAACCTGATTTTGACCGGCGACCGCTACGGCTATTTGAACGGTATCCTGCTGAACCTCGATATCATCAACGAGCCGATTTTGTGGATGAAGACAGAGCAGTACGTCATGCCGATGCTGATTATCGTTCAGCTGTGGCTCAGCCTGGGCACAGGCTTCCTGTCTTTCATCGCAGGCTTGCAGACGGTGGACAAGAGCATGTACGAAGCCGCCGCCATTGACGGCATCAAGAACCGCTGGCAGGAGCTGTGGTATGTCACCCTCCCGGCGATGAAGCCGCAGCTGATGTTCGGCGCGGTCATGCAGATTACGCAGTCCTTCGCCGTGGCGGACATTTCCATCAATCTGGCGGGCAACCCGTCGGTCAACTATGCTGGCGCAACCATTGTCACCCACTTGCTTGACTACGGTTCAACCCGTATGGAGATGGGTTACGCCTGCGCCATCGCGACCATCCTGTTCCTGCTGATGGTCGGCACGAATAAGCTCGTTCAGCGAGTACTGAGAAGGGTGGGTGAGTAAGCATGGCAGAACGGAGAGGTCAGGTGGAAGTCAAGGATTTGCCGCCGAAGCTGCAAAAGAAGCTGCGCCGGCAGAAGATTATGCCCAAGAAAGCCCGCAAGCTCAACCGCTCGATGGCGGGCAACGCGCTGCTGTTCACACTCATGTTCATCTGCGGCGTCTTCATGGCACTGCCGCTGGTCATGATTATCAACAACGCCTTGAAGCCGCTGGACGAATTGTACCAGTTCCCGCCGAAGATTTTTGTGCGCAACCCGAATCTGCGCAACTTCTCGGATTTGTTTATCCTGATGAACGACTCGTGGGTGCCTTTCAGCCGCTACATCATGAACACCATCATCATCACGGTGGCGGGCATGGTGGGTCACGTCATCGTGGCGTCGTGGGCGGCATATCCGCTGGCGAAGGACAAATTCCCCGGCAAGGCGCTGCTGTTCGGCATGGTCGTGCTGTCGATGATGTTCAACTGGACGGTGACGCAGATTCCGCAGTACGCCATCATTTCGTGGCTGCACATCAACAACACCTATCTGGCGCTGATTCTGCCCGCGTGGTCGTTCGGCATGGGTTTGTACCTGATGAAGCAGTTCATGGAGCAGCTGCCGGATTCGCTGATGGAGTCGGCGCGCGTGCAGGGCGCCAACGAATGGCAGATTTTCTGGAAAATCGTTATGCCGAACGTCAAGCCCGCTTGGCTGACGCTGGCAATCTTCCAGTTCCAGCAGATGTGGGGCAATACCGGTTCGCTGTTCCTGCGTGACGAGCAATTGAAGCCCATGCAGTACGCGCTCCAGCAGATTACGGCTGGCGGCGTGTCCCGCGCGGGCGCGGCGGCGGCGGTTACGTTCATTATCATGGCGGTGCCGGTGCTGTTCTTCCTGCTGTGCCAGAGCAGCATTCTGGAAACCATGACGACTTCGGGCATGAAGGACTAAGAGAGGGAGGAAAGACGCATGAAAAAAATGAAGAAGTTCCTCCTGACGGCGCTGGCGGCGCTGGTCACTTTCTCCTCCTGCGGGGGAGCCTTGGCGGACGCCGAGCTGCCTTACACGACGTACAATTACGACTACTGGGGCGACATCGTGTACACGCCCGCGGCGTATGTGCCGGCAGGGTCGATTACGGGCGCTTCCTTCCAATATAATGGGCAGTCGCTGGGGGCGTTCAAGAACCCGCAGGACTTGTGCGTAGCGCAGGACGGCACGGTGTATCTGGCGGACAGCGGCAACAACCGCATCGTCCTGCTCAGCAGCGACATGACGAAGGTCGTGCGCGTCATCACCGGATTTGAGAATCACGGCGTGGCGGACACCTTCCAGACGCCCACGGGCGTGGCAGTCGCCAATGATGATATGCTCTACATTGCCGACAGCCTCAACCGCCGCGTGGTTGTGCTGAATCCGGATGATACGCTCAACCGCATCATCGAGATTCCGCAATTGTCGGGCAGCGTGAAGGCGCTGGGCGGCGTGACCTACGCTGTCGGGACGCACATCGAGGGCATGGGCAACCTCCATCAGGAAACCGATGTGGACGGCATGAAGTACCGCACGGAGCGCTTCACGTCCGGCAGCGCCACGGAACTGGCGGATGAGCAGGGTACGACCTATCAGGTCAGCGCCTACGAGAGCACCTTGCAGCCGCTGGTGAAGGCGGTCACAGACAGCAAGGGCGCAACCTACGCGATTGCGGAGAACGGCAAGTCCGTCATCCGCACGAACGCGGACGGCTCGACTTTCACTTACGCCCGCTATGACGCGACGACGAACATCGACCTGTTCATCCTGATTGGCCGCCTGATTAAGGGCAATCAGAACATCACCGGCATGTCCGGCCTGATTGGTCTGGCACTGGACGAGCAGGACAACCTCTACTGCATCAGCGCCAAGACAGTGGTTGTGCTTGACCAGAAGGGAAACATGGTCACAACATACGGCAACTACCGCAATGCGGACGATGCGCTGACATCCTTCGCGACGATTTCGGAATTCGCGCTGGATGGCGACAGCGTGTTCATCCGCGACGCGGACAACCACATTGTCGAACTCGACCGTGCGGGCAGCACACGCCGCGTGATTGAAAGCAACTGCATCCGCAAGACGGACGCGGATGGCAGCATCACCCGCATGACGGGCATGACCGGAGCAGCAGCGGCTTCTTCAGAGAATGAAGAGACGGCGTTCCAGAACATTCTGGGCATTGAGCTGACGGGTGATTACCTGATTGTGGGCGAGAAGAACGGCGAGATCAACGTCATGAAGACCACCGGCAAGCTGCTGGGCACGGTCGAGAATAATTCGCTGCTGCTGCTGGACACCAAAACGGACAGCGTATCTGCCGTGACGACGGTGAAAAACGGCAAGCAGGACGAGCGCCTGACGGAAGTTTCCGCAACGGCGATGGTGGATTGGAACGGCACGCAGCGCCTGTGCGTGAAGGAAAGCACGGGGCGTGTACTGGTGCTGGATGACAACTGGACGGTGCTGCACACGGCGCAGAACAACTGCGTGGAGGTGCAGGACAGAAACGGCGCGGTGACGGAGCGCATCCTCGGCGTGGATGCGGGCAGCGGCTATCAGGCGTTCGCGGAAGTCAGCGGCGTGGAGGGCGTGGCGCTCAACAGCGCAAGCCAGCTCTGCATCGCGGACAGCGACAACCGCCTGATTGTGCTGGACGGCGACAAGAACGTCGCGCGCGTGACCGTCAACCCGAACAGCGAGGTGCTGGATGCCAACTTCCTCTTTACGCCCCTGAAAGTCTCGGTGGACTACGCCGGACGTGTCTACTGCATTGCGCAGAACATGTTTGAAGGCATCATGGTCTTTGAGACGAACGGCGACTTCACCGGCTTCTTCGGCACGATTTCCGTTGAAATTACGGCGTGGGAGAAGTTCTGGCGCAAGCTGGCGACGAAGGAAGAACGCTCCAAGCAGCAGCTGTTCATTCCGACGGAATTTACCGGCATTGACATCGACGACGAGGGCTTTGTGTACGCCTCGAACAAGGATACCGCGGGCACGCAGGCGGTTCGCCGCCTGAACCCCAAGGGCGAGGACGTCATCCGCATGGGTCAGACCAAGAACCTTGGCGGCGATATGCAGATCAGCGGCACGTCGCAGTACGCGGGCGCCAGCACGATTGTGGACGTGGTGTACCGCGAAAAGGGCATCTACTCGCTGCTGGACTCCAAGCGTGGCCGCATTATCACTTACGACCACGAAGGCAACCTGCTTTACATCTTCGGCGGCCTCGGCACGCAGGCGGGCACGATGGAAGCGCCTGTCGCGATTGAGTGCGCAGGGGACAAGATGCTCGCGCTGGATTCCAAGCAGGGCGTGATTGCCGTCTTCGGCGAAACGGAATACGGCCGGCTCATCAACGAAGCGGTTGGGCTGCGCTACGATGGCGACGAGACGCAGGCGGTTGCCCTGTGGCAGGAAGTACTGCGGATGGACGAGAACAACGAGCTGGCGAACACCGGCATCGGCAAGGCGTACCTGTCCGCGGGCGACAACGAGAAGGCCATGGAATACTTGAAGCGCGGCATGAACCGCGACTACTACTCCGTCGCCTTCAAGCGCTACCGCAACGATGTGCTCAAGAGCAACATCAACTACATTCTGACGGGTATCATCGCGGTCATCGTGGCGATTGTCGTTGTGGTCAAGGTGATTCGTCCGCGCAGAAATCAAAAGAACGGAAGGAGGGCATAAGCGATGAAATCACTGTTCAGCAAAGAAAAGTGGCAGCAGCTGTTCTACACGGTGTCCCATCCGTCGGACGGCTTCTACTGGATTCGCCACGGCGAAAAGGGAAGCGTCGCCATTGCCATCCTCATGGTTGTCCTCTTCGGTCTGTGCTTCACGCTGAACCGGCTGCTTGCGGGCTTTGTCGTCAACGACATCAACGAGCGAACGGTCAACGCCCTGTGGGAAATGAGCGGCGTATTGATGCTGTACCTGCTGCTGTGCGTCGGCAACTGGTCGATTACCTGCCTGATGGACGGCGAAGGGCGCCTCAAGGATATTGCCATCGCCATCGGCTATTCGCTCCTGCCGATGATTGTGTGCTACATCGCCGCAACCATTGTCAGCCAGTTCGTGGCGGAAAATGAGGAAGCGTTCTACGCCATCATCATCTTCCTCGGCACGGCGTATACCCTCATCATGGCGCTGATTGGCATCATGCAGGTGCACAACTACACGCTGGGCAAAACGCTGCTCACGCTCCTGCTGACGCTGGTGGCAGTGTTCATCATCATCTTCCTGATGATGCTGATTGCGAACTTCATCGGTCAGGTGTTCGGCTTTGTCAGGAGCATCTACACCGAACTGATTTTCCGAGTTTAAGCGGGGGGTGGAAAGATGAGCGAGCAAACGAAAATCAAGCACAGCCCCGCCGTGGAAGGCAAAAAGCATCACAAGGTACGCTGGATTGTGCTGGCGGTGCTGCTGGTGATTGTGGCGGCAGTGGCTGCGTGGTATCTGATTCGCTTCGAGTTTAACCGGGACTATCAGGCGTACATTGAAGCGCCCAAGGGCGCGGCAGCGCAGTCAGAACTGGCGGCGCTCACGGACGAAAATCCGAACGTCGCCGCGCCTTTCCAGCTGTTTGCGGAAAACGACAACTTGAAGCTCTACGCGGATTTGGAGACGGCGAACGTCGCCATCTACGACAAGCGCAGCGGCGAAACGGTCTATTCCAACCCCGTGGACGCGGATGCGGACAAGGTGGCGAACAAGACCAACAAGAACTACTTGAAGAGCCAGTTCCTGCTGGACTACTACAACGCCGGTTTGACGAGCAGCACCTACGACAGCTACTCGATGAGCGTGGCGCTGGGCAACTTCCGCGCGGCGGCGATTGAGGACGGCATTGCCTTCATCTACGACGTGGGCGTGGACTCCATCCAGTACCTGACGCCGTCTTACCTGCCGACGGAGCGCTACGAGGGACTCTACGAGCAGCTGAGCGCACAGGCGAAGAAGGCAGCGGACATCGTGTACGAAAAGCGCGACGACGGCTACTGGATCAGCGCAACCGGTGCGAGTCGTACCCGCGAAATGGCGCGCGTCTCCAAGGAGTTTGTGGCGCTGGGCATGACAAAGGCGGAATACCTTGAAATGGAAGCGCTGGCGGGCAAGGAACAGGCGGAAACGCTGGGTTTCACCGTGACGTTGGAGTGGCATCTGGGCGAGGACAACGTGGAAGCCAAGCTGCCTGTGAGCGCGATTGAAGAGCGCGGCGGCGGCAAGGTCTACCGCATCCAGCTGCTGCCCTATATGGCGGCAGCGGGCAGCGACGAAAACGGCTACATGGTTGTGCCGAACGGTTCGGGCAGCCTGATTCGTTTCAACAACGGCAAAAACAGTGCTGCGGTGTACAGCCAGTACGTCTACGATATGGACTTGATTGACGGCGACTACACGCAGACGCAGACGATTCAGTCTGTGCGTCTGCCATTGTGGGGCGTGTGCCGCGAGAACACCAGCGTGCTGGCGACGATTGAAAACGGCGCTTCGCTGGCGGCTATCAGCGCGGATGTTGCGGGGCGCAACAACTCCTACAACAACGCGTTCGCCATGTTCACCCTGCGCGGGTCGGAGCTGCTGTCTCTCTTCGGCGCGGGCGAAACGGCGGAAATGCCTATCGTCGAGGACAACTACTACGGCGAAGATCTCGTCATCCGCTACACATTCCTGACGGCGGAGAACAAGGGGTACAGCGGTCTGGCGAACTACTACCGTGCGCGCCTGATTGCTGAAAACGTGCTTTCTCCGCTGGAAGAGACGGGCGACATTCCCTTCTACTACGATGTGATTGGCGGCGTGAAGGAAACGACCCACTTCATGGGCATCCAGTACCTGCACGTCCGTGCTATGACCACCTTCGATGAAGCGGTGGAAATTGCGCAGTCGCTGAATAAGGCGGGCATCAAGCATCAAGTGATGAACTTCCAAGGCTGGATGAACGGCGGCTACTACCACGATGTCGCGAACAACGTGTCCGTGCTGAGGCAGCTGGGCGGCAAAAATCGGCTGGAGAATCTGAACAGCGCAATAGCACGGCTGGGCGGCGAACTGTACGCCGACGTCGCGTTCCAGAAGGTGACGCAAATCTCCAAGCACTACATGGAGAATCAGGAGACGTCCCGTTATTACGGCGCGGGTTACATTGCGCAGTTCGGCGTGACGAATCCGGCATCCCTGCGGCGCACGTCCGCGCTGGGTTACAGCGAGAACATTTACAACCTGCTGTCCCCGAAGTTCCTGCCGTACTACGTCAGTGGGTTCTTAAGCAGCACGAAGGATTATTCTCTGAACGGTTACTCCCTCCGCGACCTCGGCTGTGAGCTGCACGCGGACAAGCGCCGCACGGAGCTGATTAACCGCGAACAGGCGCTGATGATTGTCGAAAGCCAGCTGCAGGCGATTGCGGACAGCGGCAAGAATGTCATGGTGTCCGGCGGCAACCTCTACGCCCTGAACGGTGTCAAGCACGTCATTGACGCGCCCATGACCGCGACGGAGTACGTCATTGTGGATGAAACGATTCCGCTTTACGAGATGATTCTGCATGGCTGTGTGGATTACACCGGTCAGGCGCTGAACACTATCGTGAGCGACGATTGGCAGGCGAAGCTGCTGAAAATGGTGGAATACGGCGCGTCCCCGCGCTACACCTTTACGGCGCAGCAAGCATCCGACATGAAGTACACGGCGCTGAACAGACTCTACGCCACGACTGTGGCCAACTGGACGGATACCGCGGCGGAACAGTACGCGTACCTGAACGCGGCGCTCGCCTCCGTCAGCGGCGCGCAGATGGTGAAGCACACGATTCTCTCCGATACGCTGCGCAGCGTCGAGTACGACAACGGCGTGACCATCTACATCAACTACGGCAGTCAGGATGCGCAGGCGGGCGGCGGTACTGTTCCCGCGAAGGCGTATCTGGTCACAGGAGGTGCAAACGAATGAAAAAGCTGCATATCTCCATGGCGGGGAAGCGCGCCGTTAACGGCTATCTTTTCATTCTGCCGTGGCTGCTGGGCTTTCTGCTGTTCTATGTGCGCAGCCTGTACATGACGGTGGAGTTCTCCCTGAGCGACCTGACCGTGCTGAGTACGGGCGGCTACAATCTGGAATTCGTGGGGCTGAAGAACTACTATGAGGCGTTCTTCTCCCACGCGTCCTTCAAGCAGACGCTGACGACCTCCATCGGCAACATGGTCATCGACGTGCCGCTGATTATCTTCTTCTCCCTGTTTGTCGCCATGATGCTCAACCGCAAGATGAAGTGCCGCGGACTGGTTCGCGCCATCTTCTTCCTGCCGGTGCTGCTGGGGGCGGAAGCGGTCAGCAATGCGCTGTCGCTGGCGGCGCAGATGATGGCGGGGGGTCTGAGCGGCACGAGTGCGGACATGGCGGCGGCGTCGGCATCCTCCGGCACGATGAACATGGATTACCTCATCGACCTGTTCGCGCAGCTTGCCCTGCCGGACGTGGTACTGGATTACATCGTCGGCGCGGTCAGCCGCATCAGTGATATCATTCAGGCTTCCGGCGTGCAGATTGTGCTGTTCATCGCGGGCTTGCAGTCCATTCCTTCCTCGCTCTACGAAGTGGCGAAGATTGAGGGCGCGACGGGCTACGAAACGTTCTGGAAAGTCACGTTCCCGATGGTGATGCCGCACATCATCACCTGCACGATTTACACCATCGTCGATGCGTTCAGTAAATCCGAGGTGGTCAAGCTGGCATACAGCACGGCGTTCACCGAGAGCCGGTACGGGCTGTCCTCCGCGTTCAGCGTGGTTTCGACGCTCATCACCTGCGCCCTGCTGGGAGCCGTGGTGTACTTCATCGGCAAGCGCACCTTCTACTACAATTAAGGCGAAGGAGAGTGAAAAGCAATGGAAAAATGGCGCGCATTTCGCAATTCTCCCCGCTATGAGGATGCCAAGGGCGGCGTGGTCAAAAAAGGCAAGAACCTGCTGATGACGATTTTGCAAATTATCCTCATCGTCGGTATCTCCTACGTCATCCTGTCGCCGCTCATCGGCATTGTCGCCCAGTCCTTCTTCTCCGACGCGGACTCGGCGAACCCGATGGTCTACACCATCCCGATTGAAGGCACGCTGGAGCGCTACACGACGGTCATCACGCAGATGGACTATTTCTGCACGCTCAGCAACACGCTGATTTACACCGTCGCGCTGACGCTGATTCAGGTGCTGATTTGCTCGATGGTCGGCTATGGCTTCGCGCGGTTCGACTTCCCGCTGAAAAAGCTGCTCTTCGGCTGCGTTGTGCTGATGATTGTCATCCCGAATCATACCATCATGCTGCCGCAGTATATGACGTTCCGCAGCATGGGCTTGATGAGCGAGGCAACCCCGATGTATATCCTGACGCTCTTCGGCACAGGGCTTCGCGCGGGTTTGTTCATCTACATTTTCAACCAGTTCTTCCGCGGTCTGCCCAAGGAAATCGAGGAAGCGGCGTTTGTTGACGGCGCGGGAACGTGGTACACCTACTTCCGCATCATGCTTGTCAACGCCATGCCTGCTGTCATCACGGTGACGGTATTCTCGCTGGTCTGGCAGTACACGGACTCCTTCTACAGCCAGCTGTTCCGCATTCCAACGGACATGCTGCTGGCGAAGCGCCTGTCCACGCTGCAAAACAACATCTCCGCGAACCTCAAAATCATGAACGTCCGCATCCAGCGGCTGTATGTTGACGCCGGCGTTGTGCTGACAATTCTGCCGCTGCTGATTTTGTATCTGCTGCTCCAGCGCCGCTTCATTGAGGGCGTTGAGCGGTCGGGCATCGTAGGCTAACGGCGTTAAGTAAAATCAGGATTACGGCGAACCTTCCGAAAACCGAATAAAAACGACAAAATTCGCCCGTAAAGCCGGTCAACAGCAGTGCAAACGCGAACGCACTTGCTTGAAACTGTGCTTTATGGGCGAATTAATTCCCTCGAAAACATTTTCCGACGAAATTTTCGCAAAAAAAGTTGAGAAAATTTGCTGAAACAGCTGATTTACCGGTTGACTAACGGTATAGTTTTGTGATATGATAAAGCAGAACGGAAATGGGAAATCTGGTGCAAAAATCGCCGGTATGACGGCACGGGCTTCCTGCTTCCCCGACGGCATGTCCGCCGGCAACGTTGCAATGGTTACACCAAGGAACCAAGTTCTGGGAAGGAACATGTTTAAGGAGGTCATCCAAGTGAAGAAGGTTGTTTCTGTTCTGCTGGCTGCGGGCATCATCGCGACGACGGGTGCGTTCGCAGAGAACGTCGGTGTGTCGAGCCCGGCTGCGTCGCCTGTGGCGTCTCCCGTGGCGGGTGCTGTCAGCAGCATCATTGACTTTGCCGACGGCAACTTCGGCTTTCTGGGGATGGACACGACGCTGGGCAATGCCGATGCGAGCGAGCTGAGCGTTGTGGACTACAACGGCGGCAAGGCGCTGCGCGTCAGCCCGGCGGCGGCAGGCAGAGTGCCGTATGTGTCGCTGAACGTGGAAGGCCTGCTGGGCGAAAACCTGAGCCGTCTGGCGAAGATTACCTTCGATGTCGGCGTGGAACTGGGCACGGACGGCAAGTTCTATGCGCAGTCCGGCAAGGTGTACATGGTCAACGGCGAGGACAGCTCGAAGCAGTCCGCCGACTGGTCGGTTTACATGGAACGCAAGAATCCGAAGACGGCGGTCGTGACCGTTCCTGCGGGCGCGTTCGTGGCGGGCCGCGGCGACACGCTGCAGTTCTCCAAAGAAGTGGACAGCTTCATCGACTCCAAGAAGTTTGACGGCGAAGCGCCGCGTGACTTCTATGTGACCAACATCCAGTTCTTCGACGCGGAAGGCAACGTGCTGCCTGTGGATACCACGGCGGAATGGGTTGCGCCGGTGACGGAGGAAGACCGCTCCTATCTTTACGACGTGGCGAACGCGGTGGAGTTCCCGAACTTTGCCTACGAAGGCGGCGGCTGGAGTCAGAACGGTGCGGAAATGCCGCAGGAATTCCTCGATGCGCTGGTGCCCGGTTCTGTGATTGAAATCAGCTACGAATCCGAAGACGGCACGATGTGGATTGTCCTGCCGGACGCGGCGGCAGGCTGGTCGCGCGTTGCCAATGACGGTTCTGCCGCCATCAACAGCAGCAAGAATACCTGCCAGATTACCTATGAGCAGATTGCGGCTGTGTGCGGCGAAGACAAGTCCACCTGGGGCGCGCGCCTGCAGTGCGAAGCGGGGAGCGCGTGGAAGGTTTACTCCGTGAAGGTTGGCCAGAAGGTCGCCCGCAAAGTCGCAACGCCCGTTGCTTCCTTTGATGGATTCTCCTGCGAAGGCGGCGCGTGGTCTCAGAATGGCTTCGACATCCCGCAGAACGTGCTGGATGCCCTCGTGCCCGGCACGGCGGTGCAGATTGACTTTGAGTCCGAAGACGGCTCGATGTGGCTCGTCATGCCGGACTGCACGGCGGGCTGGATGCGTGTGGCGCAGGGCGCGGCGAGCATCTCCGGCGGCAAGGCGTACATCACCTATGAGCAGATTGTCGAAGCCTGCGGCGAGGATAAGGCTGGCTGGGGCGCGCGGATGCAGTGCGAAGCAGAAAGCGCGTGGAAGGTCTACGCGGTGTCCGTGGTGAAGCTGGCGGAAATGGTCGGCAGCCACAACAATGTGGAGTTTGAAGGCGCGGCTTGTGAAGGCGGCGCTTGGGGGCAGAACGGCACGGAAATGCCGGAAAATATCGTGGCGGCGCTGGTGCCGGGCGCGGTCATCAATATCTCCTATGAATCCGAAACGGGCAATATCTGGATTGTCCTGCCGGACGCGGCGGCGGGCTGGTCCCGTGTGCAGCAGCAGACGGCGGCGACCGACGGCAAGACGGCGCAGATTACCTACGAGCAGATTGCGGCGGTCTGCGGCGACGACGCTTCCACCTGGGGCGCGCGGATGCAGTTTGAATCCGACGGCGCGTGGAAGGTCTACGCAGTGACGGTCGGTCAGTCCAAGTAAGTTTATTCATCTGTCGGGTGCGGGGAAAGCGCCCGTCACCCGACAGCTCGTTCAGAAAAAAACAACATAGGAGGTTCGACACACAATGAAAAAGTTTGCTGCTCTCCTGCTCGCACTGACGATGGTGCTGGGCATGGCGACCATCACGGCGAGCGCGGAAGGCTCCGAGCGCGTCATTACCATCGGCACGACGTGGGATCTTTACTGGGACTCCTTCGATGGCTCCATCGAAGATAACCCCTATTACAGCGGCACCACCGCGGACGAAATGATGTTCGCGAAGGTGAAGCAGATTGAAGACAAGTGGAACGTCAAGTTCGAGTACATCAACCTGACCTACGCGGGCGCGAAGGAATCCATCAACACCTCCGTTCTGGCGGGCACGCCGGACGTGGACGTGTACATGCTTGACCTCGCGCTGGCTGCTCCGGCGGCGGCGAACGGCTACGTCACCGACCTGCGCGACGTGCTGCCCGCTGACAACGCGGTGATTCAGGGCACGGACGCTGTGCTGTCCTACATCGACACCGGCAGCGGCGCTGTGCAGCTGCTGTGCGCCAACAACGCCGAAAACATGGTCGGTTCTACCATGCCGCTGGGGTTCAACCTGCAGATGATTGAGGACGCGAACCTCGAAGACCCGCGCGATCTGGTCGAACGCGGCGAATGGACTTGGGAAAAGTTCCGTGAGTACTGCAAGGCGCTGACGAAGGACACCGACGGCGATGGCAACATCGACGTGTACGGCTTCGGCGGCTGGCCGGGAGACTACTTCATGAACTTCGTCATGTCCAACGGCACGAACGTGGCGGCAACCGCGACGGAAAACCTCTCTTCTCCCGAAGTCGGCGAAGTCCTCCAGTTCATCCAGGATCTGAACCTCGTGGACAAGGTGATGTACCCCATTCCGGAAGAAAACGGCTGGGACGTCTGCCGCTGGCTGTACCGCGACGGTAAGGTTGCCTTCACCCCCATTGCTGCGTGGATTATGGACTCCAACAAGGACTATGCGTTCCAGTCTCCCGACAGCCCGACCCTTGACTTCGACATGGTGTTCATCCCGTGGCCTGTTGGCCCGCACGGCAATGCGGAAACCAACGCTCAGAAGGTGACTGCAAACTCCTGCTACGTTATCCCGGTTGGCGTGGAAGATCCGGAACTGGTCTACAATGTGCTGTATGACCTGCTCAACTGGTACAACTACGATCCCAACAGCGAAGACGGCGGTGCTGCTGCGCTGGCCATCCGCGATGACCCCGAAACCCTCGGCTGGTGGTACGGCGTGACCGCGAAGGACATCGACCTGCAGGACTACAACTTTGAAATCATGATGGAAATGGGTCGCCATCAGATGCTGGACAACTACAGCAACCTCGGCAGCGATGCGGAGCTGCCCCTGCGTGAGTTCCTGAACGGCGATTACACCACCGCCCAGCTTCAGGAAACTTATCGCCAGACCATTCAGGATGCTATCGACGGCATTCTGGGCAAGTAATCCCTGTCTCTTTGGCCTCCATCGTGGGTTCGCCTGCGGTGGAGGTCTTTTCGGTTCATGCAAAACCCTGTCCTTGACAAGAACCACTGAATCGGCTATGATGAAATCAAACGCAAAAGGAGAAATCACCCATGTGGACACAGCTGCCGGGCGAAAAGCGAATCGCCCTTGATGATGAAAATCTCCAGTACACCGGGCGCATTGATTTTGCTGACCCGCAAAACCCTGTGTTTCTCTTTACCGCCTCGTTCGTCCGCTTCCGCATGACCGGGCATCACCTCCGCGTCGTGCTGACGAACACGCACCACCTCTGGGAGAACCGCCTCGGCGTCGTTATCAACGGCGAACAGTTCGGTGTGCTGCTGGACTGGGACGCACTGAATGTCATTGACCTTTCTGATCACCTCCGCGACGGCGAGAACGACGTGATGCTCTTCAAGCGGCAGGATAGCTGCTACAAGATGACACTCAACGCGCTGCTGATTGACGAAAACGCGACGCTCCTGCCGCCGCCTGTGCGCCCGAATCGGCGCATTGAGTTCTACGGCGACAGCGTGTCGGCGGGGGAAGTCAGCGAAGTGACCGAATATGCCGGGAAGCTTGACCCGCCCGACCATCAGGCGCGGTATAATAACGTATGGTTCAGCTACGCATGGCAGACGGCGCGGCTGCTGAATGCCGAAATCAGCGACATTGCGCAGGGCGGCATTGCCTTGCAGGATGGCAACGGCTATTTCTTTGATACGGGGATGCTGTCCTGCTGGGACAAACTGGCGTATAACCCGTTCTTCCACGACGAAAAACCGTGGGATTTCAGCCGCTTCACGCCGCACGTCGTCGTCGTCGCGATTGGGCAGAACGACTCCGCCAAGCGCAACTTTATGGCGGAAGACTATGACGGCGAACAGGCGAAACGCTGGCGGAGCGACTACGCAGGCTGGATTCGCGCGATTCGTGGGAAATATCCGCACGCGCATATCCTGCTGACGACGACCATCATGGCGCACAGCCCTGCATGGGACGACGCGATTGAAGAAGTGTTCAGCGACTTTGGCGACCCGAAGGTGCATCACTTCCTCTATCCGAAGAACGGCTGCGGCACGCCGGGACACGTCCGTGCGAACGAAGCAGCGGAGATGGCCAAGGCGCTCGCAGCGTACATTGAAGCTATCCCGAACGTCTGGCAGGAGGATCCAGAATGAACGTACAGGTAAATCAAAATGAACGGCTGATTCGCCCGTCTAACCCGGCGATTCGCTACACGGGGCGCATCGACAACAGCAACCCCGACGCGCCGTTCCTCATCTACGTCTGTTCGCAGGTGGAGTTCCGCGTCACGGGACATGTCCTGCGCGTGTTTATCGAAAATATCCACTCGTTTTATGAAAATCGGCTGGGCGTCATCATCAACGGGGTGGAATCCGCCGTGCTGCTGGAAAGCGGCGCACAGGTGATTGACCTCTCCGACCGCATGACCGATGGCGAAAACCATGTGCTGCTCTTCAAGCGGCAGGACTGCTGCCACGCGCTGGTGCTGCACGGGTTCGCCGTCGCGGAAGATGCGGAGCTGCTGCCCTTGCCGCCGCGCCCGAAGCGCCGCATGGAGGTTTACGGGGACAGCGTGTCCGCCGGGGAGGTGTCCGAAGCGGAATTTGCCTGCGGGCAGGTAGACCCCGAAGGGCACAACGGGCGGTACAGCAACGGCTACTTGAGCTACTCGTGGCAGACGGCGCGTCTGCTTGGCGCGGAACTGCACGACATCGCGACCGGCGGCATGGCGCTGGAGGATGGAACCGGCTATTTTTATTCACCTGATTACATCGGGATGCTCTCGTCGTGGGACAAAATTAACTACTATCCGCCGTTCGGCGCAAAAACCGACTGGGATTTCAGCCGCTACACGCCGCATGTCGTTGTTACTGCGATTGGGCAGAACGACGCGAACCCGGTCAATTTCATGGCGCAGAATTATGACTGTGACGCCTCGAAGCACTGGCGGAGCGCCTACGCGGGGTGGATTCGCGCGATTCGGGCGAAGTATCCGCACGCGCAAATCATCCTGACGACGACGATTCTGGGGCATGACGCCGCGTGGGACCGCGCGATTGACGAGGTGTGCCGCGAGTTGTCTCAGACGGATGGACGCGTGCATCATTTCCTGTACAGCAAGAACGGCTGCGGCACGCCGGGGCATATCCGCGGCAGTGAAGCGGCGGGCATGGCGAAGGAATTGGCGGGGTTCATCGAGACGCTGCCGGACGTGTGGGAAGATTAAATGCGGAATAAAACGGGGGTGTGAATCGTGATTTCTGTGGTGCTGCCAGCGTATAATCGAAGGAATACTGTCCGAAAAGCGGTCGAGAGCGTCCTCAATCAGACGGAACAGGATATCGAGTGCATCGTCGTCGATGACGCGTCGACTGATGACACGGCGGGAGTGCTGACGGAAATCAGTGATTCGCGCCTGCGCATCATCCGTCTGACGGAAAACAGCGGCGCGTGCCACGCGCGGAATGTCGGCGTTCAGGCGGCAAAGGGGGAGTACATCGCCTTTCAGGACAGCGACGACTGCTTCCACCCCGACAAGCTGGAGCGGCAATTGGCGTTCCTGCAGGAAACGGGCGCGGATGTCGTTTTCTGCGGCATGAACCGTATCTGCGGGCAGCAGATGGAGGCTTTTCCGGCGTATGTGCCGGATAAGTGTATTAACCGGATAGACTTGCTGAAAGCAAACCTTGCCAGTACGCAGTGTATTTTCGGCAAGGCGGAAGCATTTCGCAACACGCCGTTTGACGAGGACATGCCACGCCTGCAGGACTGGGCGCTGATGCTTGAACTGGTGAAGAAGTACATTGTGCGCGGCGAGGCGACCCCGCTGGTGGATGTGTACGTTCAGCCGGACAGTCTGTCCAATCAGCCGAAGAAGCTGTTTCCGGCGCTGCGGCGGATTTACCTGCGCTACGCCGAGACCATCAATGCAATTTGCCCGGAGCACTGGACGATCATCCTCACGCAGGCGGCGGAGCGCATCGGGGAAGAAGCGTGGCAGGGCGAACTGCTGGAGAATGCGCCGGAGTGCGTGGTGCGCCCGGAGCAGATTGCGTCGATGGGGAACATTGTGCTGGGGCAGGGCGGCGAATATCCGCAGGGCAAAATCCTGCTGACGCGCAACCTGTCTGATATGCAGGAAGTGCGCGACAGATGCTACTATCTGCCGCGAAATCTGCTTGGCAAGGCGCTGAAGGAAAGTCTATCGGTGGAAATCGCGGGCAGGACGGCGGTGCATCCGCTGCAGCGGCTGTCGGCGATGCTGTGCGGCTGGCTGAATCATCAGGAAGCGTGGGAAACTGTCACGCGGGTTTATGCGGAAGAGGAAATCATTGAGACGCTGGTGGCGGATCAGCTGATGGAAATGCCCTTGTGGGCGCGCGTCATCCGGCAGGCGGGGCGGAAGAAATTGCCGGACAAGCCGATTCGCCGCGTTGCCGCGTATTACCACAATGTGCATGGCGGCGGGGTGCAGCAGGTGACGGCGAAACTGCTGCATGTCTGGCGGGAAATGGGGCTGGAAGTCACGCTGATTACGTCGCAGCAGCCGAACGAGGAGGATTTCCCGTTGCCCAAGGAAGTACGGCGCGTGGTGATTCCGCCGTTTGACCCGTTCGACTGGGAGAGCCGGAGCGCGCATGTGCGGCGCTTGGCGGAGGTGGCGCGGGAGGTTGACCTCGTGGTAGACCACGCGTGGGCTGACCCGATGGTTCTCTTTGACGTGCTGGCGATTCAGTCCGCGGGTGCGAAGGTGCTGCTGCACACACACAGCGTCTTCTCCATGACGCTTCTCAAGCGTGAGCTGCACGACCGCTTCCAGTGCCTGCCGGATGTGGCGGCGATGGCGGATGGCGTGGTGGCGCTGACGCCGGCGGATGCGTGCTACTGGCGGCAGTTTTCGCCGCGGGTGTTTGAGACACGCAACCCGATTGAGGTGGAAGGTGTGCCGCTGAACGCGCTGGGCGGGCGGACAATGCTCTGGGTGGGGCGCAATTCGCCGGAAAAACGCCCGATGGATGCAATCAAGGCGGTCATGTGGATTGGCGATCGCGTGCCGGGGGCAAAGCTGATCATCATGGGCGGCGGATTCGAGCACGAGGCGGAAATGAATTGGCTGAAGAACGTGGAGTACGTCGGATATCATCAGGATACGGAGGAAATTTTCCGGCAAGCGGATGTTTTCCTCTGCACGAGCGAGTATGAAGGTTTCAGCCTGACGATGGCGGAAGCGCAGGCGCGCGGCATCCCGTGCGTAACATACGACATGCCGTATCTGCCGATTTTGCAGGGCGGCGGGCATGTGGCCGTGCCGATGGGGGATGCGGACGCGCTGGCAAAAGCGGCGGCGGACTTGCTGCTGGACGCATCGCGCCGGGTGGCATTGGGGCAGGAGGCGCGCAAGAACGTGGAGCGCCTTTGCATTGATCAGACGGCGAAGTGGACGGAAATCTTCGCGCAGATGGCGGAGGCCAAGGGCAAAGCGCACCCGGACGCGGCAGTGCAGCAGATGGTGTCCACCCTGTCCGAACACGCGCTGCGGCAGGAGAAGGAGATCGTTTTCCACGAAATCGAGAAGCCGGAATTTATCCCGATGCCCAAGCACGGCCCGTTCAAGCTGTTAAGAAAGAAACTTGCAACGGCGTGCAAACTGCTGCTGGTTGGCAAATGAGCGCATAACATTCCCGTCCGCTGGGCATCCTCGCCATGAGGTGATGAATATGCACAGAGGGCATCCGCTGCTGTGCGGGACGCTGCTGGGCTTGACGTGGACGCTCTTGTCGCTGCTGTTTCAGGGCGCGGACTGGCTGGCAGCGTGGTCGCTGGAACGCGAGGGCGCGGCGCTGCTGGGAATGACGGCGGTCGGTGCGCTGATTGCCGCTGTGCCGAAGCTGCTGCGGAATCGGGGCAGTTACTGGGCGCGTGAGAGTGCGCTTGGGTGCGCTGGGGCATTTCTCTGCGGCGTCGGCATGATGATGGGGCTGCACTTGGCGGGCAGCGGACGCATCGTATCGGCAATGCTGGAGGGCAGCACGGGCGCGTTCGGGTTTGTGATAATGGCATGGATTGCGGGCTGCGTGACGGCGCTGCTTGCAGGAAGGCGGCGCGCATGAGGATGCTGCTAATCCCTGCATCGTGCGGGCTGCTGCTGGGAATGTCGCTTTCGGCGGCAAGGCTGATATCGCCCGATGGACTGCGTGACACGCTGCGTTTTCGCCCATCCCATGCGTTGAAGGCGGTGCTGTGGGCGCTCGGCACGGCGATTGCGGCGATGGCGCTGCTATGCTGGCTGGCGGTGATGGATATCGACCGCATTGTGCCCCTGCCGCTTCACGCGGGAACGCTGACTGGTGGAATGCTGTTCGGCGTGTGCGCGGCGCGGTGCGGCTTTACGCCGGGAACGGCACTGGCGGGAATTGCGTCGCGGAAGCCGATGCGTGCGCTGTGTGCGGCGCTGGGGTGTCTGGCGGGCGCGTGGCTTGTGCGGTATGTGCCAACAGAAGCGATTCGCGGACTCTGGGAAGCGCCTGCGGGGACGCTCTTTCGCATGACACTGACCGAGCCGTACTGGTTTGGCGGCGGATTCCTGCGGCAGGGGTGCATCGGGCTGGCGCTGATGCTGCTGGGGCTGCTGATGCCGTCGGGCGTGCGCTGGACGCGGCAGATTCCGCCCGAAAAGCCGACGGAATCGGCCGAGCCGGAGACGTTCGTCGCGCTGCTGCCTGGGGAAGAGCCGATGGTGGTCGAAATTCCGGCGGAGGACGCGGAGATAGACGACGAGCTGCATCATCTCCCGCCGGAGGACGAGGTGGAGGAAATCGACGGCTCGCCGGAAGAAGAAAACCCGGATGAACCAACAGGTATTCTTCCAAATGAAGAAAACATGGAAACAGAAACGTTGGAGATAGACGACGAGTTACATCATCTTCCGCCAGAGGATGAAGTGGAAGAAATTGACTAACATCGCAAAGGCGCGTGATTTGCAAGAAAAGTGACGCGCAGCATGAAAAACCCACAAAATAGCGAATGTTCGGCAGATGTAACCTTTTGCGGAAAAAACGAAAATTCATCGAAAAAAAGCGGAAAATGTACTTGCAACAGAGGGCGCAAATGTGGTATGATACAAGGGATAAAAGGAGGGGAAAGTGCAATGGGGCATGTGCAGATTAACCTTTTTGGCAGTTTCCATGTGGAACGGGACGGGAAATCTGTAGATGAGCAGCTGGCGCGTTCCCCCAAAGGGATGCTGCTGATGCAGTATCTGATCCTTGCGCCCCGACAGACGGCGGAAGCAAAGACGCTGATGCAGGTCATGTGGCCGGAGGAAAACTCAACCAGCCCCGATACGGCGCTCAAAACGCTGATTAGTCGTCAGCGCGCGCTGCTGCGGGAAATCTCCCCCGAACTGGCAATGTGTCTGGTGACGGTGCGCGGCGGGTATCGCTGGGTGTGTCCGCCGGAAGTGTCGGTGGATGTGCTGGAATTCGAGGAAATGCTGGCGCGGATGAAGCTGCCGGGGGGTGCCACGCCGTCGGAAGAAATGCTCACGCGGATGCTCGTGCTGTATCAGGGGCGCTTGCTGGCGGATCAGCAGCCGCAGCCCGCGTGGCTCTACAACCGCAGCGAGCGGCTGCACCAGCAATTTCTGCAAACGGTGGATAGTCGGTTGGCGCAGCTGCAGCAGGCGGGGTATGTGCACCGCTATGTGGCGCTGGTGCGGCGCGCGATTGATGCTGATCCGACAAACGAGGCCCTGCCGCAGCGGCTGATTGAGGGGTTGCGCCAGACCGAGCGCGATACCGACGCTGACCAGCAGGTGGAGCTTGCCGCGCGCCTGAACAGCGCCGCGCGCGACGAGATGATGGCGGATTATTATGACCGCATCCAGCGGGCAAGCCGTGCCTTAGAGACGGGGCTGGTGCAGTTCAAGGAAGAATTGATGCGCGGGGAGGACAACAACCGCGCGATTGTCTGCGACCGGCGCGTGTTTCGGTCGCTGTTCTGTTTGCAGCGGCGCGGCATGGAGCGCACCGGCGGTCATGCGCTGCTGGGCATCCTGACGCTGACGGAGCTTGACCCGGCGAGCGAGAAGCGGGAAGCCGCACTGAACGGCCTGGTGAAGATTATGCTGCTGAATCTGCGCCGCGGCGACGTAATTACCCGGCTGGACGAAAGCACGATTGCCATGTTCCTGCCCAACGCCGACGAAAGCGCGGCGAACATCATCATCGACCGTCTGAAGCGCTCGTTCTATCTGCAATTCCCGTCCACCGGGAGGACGCTTAGCTGTGCGATTTCGGCCATCAGCGTGGAAAAAACGAAGCCGGAGCAGCGATAAAGTGAATCATCAGAAGGCAGACGCGAGAGTGCCGGCCTTTTTTCGTGGGGGGAAAATAAGGCTCTTCACGGAAAGTTGGTGGGGAGCAAACAAGGACTTAGGCGAAGCACCAAAAAGCTGCACGCGGAAGGAGCATGAAAGCGCGACCGACTCAATCGCGCGGAGGGGTCAAGGGGCAATTGCCCCTTGCAGGGTCAAGGGACAGCGTCCCTTGTGGGGTTTGGGGCAACGCCCCAACAGTTCCACGGGCGACCAGTATGGCAAACGCGCTCAACAAAGGTGCAGGCAGCGAAGCGTCCCTGCCAGTAATTTCGCGCGTCCGCAGACGCGCCCCCAAGCTGCTCTTCCCCCAAGTTTCCGTGAAGAACCTTTTTTCGTGAGGGGAAAATAATGAGCAATTCGCAATGATAAATTCAGCCATTAGAAAAAGCCCCTTCGTCGTATCGGACGAAAGGGCTTTTTGCGTTGCAATTACTTGGCGTACTCCATCGAGCGCGTTTCGCGAATGACGTTGACGCGAATCTGTCCCGGATACTCCATTTCCTTCTCGATGCGCTTGGCAATTTCCTTGGCGAGAATCTTCGTGCCATCGTCGGTCACGTCGTCGGGCTTGACCATGATGCGCACTTCGCGGCCGGACTGAATCGCGTAGCACTTCTCGACGCCGGGGAAGGAGGTTGCAATCTCTTCCAGCTTCTCCAAACGCTTGATGTAGTTTTCGAGACTCTCACGGCGCGCACCCGGACGAGCAGCGGAAATCGCGTCCGCCGCCTGAACCAGCACGGCTTCAACCGTCTGCGGTTCGACGTCGTTGTGGTGGGCGAGGATGCAGTGGACGACATCGGGGCTCTCGTGGTACTTGCGGGCCAGTTCGCCGCCGAGGGTGACGTGCGTGCCTTCCGCTTCGTGGTCAACCGCCTTGCCGATGTCGTGCAGCAGACCTGCGCGCTTGGCAAGCTGAACATCCGCGCCCAGTTCCGCAGCCATCAGACCCGCCAGATGGCTGACCTCGATGGAGTGCTTCAGGACGTTCTGTCCGTAGGAAGTGCGGTACTTCAGGCGACCCAGCAGTTTGACCAGCTCGTGGTGGATGCCGTGCTGATTCGTCTCGAAAACAGCGGCTTCACCGGCTTCGCGAATCTGGTTTTCGACTTCTTTCTTCGCCTTCTCGACCATCTCTTCGATGCGGGCGGGGTGGATGCGGCCGTCGTTAATCAGGCGTTCGACTGTCAGACGGGCGATTTCACGGCGAATCGGGTCAAACGCGGACACGATAACGGCTTCGGGCGTATCGTCGATGATGATGTCCACGCCCGTCGCCGTTTCCAGCGCGCGGATGTTGCGGCCTTCGCGGCCGATGATGCGGCCCTTCATGTCGTCGTTCGGCAGAGCAATGACGGACACGGTGCTTTCCGCCACATGATCGGAGGCGCACTTCTGGATCGCCAGCGCGATGATGTTGCGCGCCTTTTTCTCCGCTTCTTCCTTGGCGCGCGCTTCAATGTCGCGCACGGACGCCGCCGCGTCGTGGAAGGCTTCCTTCTGCACACGGTCGATGATGATCTGCTTCGCTTCGTCCTGCGTCATGGAGGCGATGCGCTCCAACTCTGTGTTCTGCTTGGTGACAAGGGCTTCCGCCTCATCGTGCAGGCGGGCGGTGTCCTCCTGCTTGCGTTCCATCAGGTCGCTGCGCTTCTTCAGGTCGTTCTCGCGGTCATCAAGGCTGTCCGAACGCTTGTCCAGCGACGCTTCGCGCTGCACCAGACGGTTTTCGCTCCGCTGCACCTCGGCGCGGCGTTCGCGAATCTCGTTCATCTCGCGGTTGTTATCCGCCTTTTCGCGGTCAATCTCATCCTTAGCCTTGAGAATTTCCGCCTTGGCTTCCTGCACCTTTTCCTTTTTGTAGTCGTCTGCTTTGCGCTTGTAGTCATCCGCCTTGCGGACGGCATCTTCGTACAGGCGCTTGGCAGTTTCCTCGCTGCGGTTGATCTTTTCTTCGACCATCTTCTGCCGGTAGGTGTAGCCTGCGAAGCCGCCGCCGGCACCGACGAGCAGGACAATCAGAATCCATACGATGGTTGGCACTGAATGGTTTCCCCCTTTCAAATTTTGCTGAAAATTCAGTTGCGAAGTTGATACGACCGACGCAAAAAAGCCGTCGGGGAAGCGATTTTCCCCATACGGCTGTACGCTGCAAATTCGACACACGCAGTCCGAAAACATCCCGCGCATCCGCATGGACAGGCAGGACGAACAGACGGCAAAACCATATCAGTCAACACACTGCCGGAGGACGACATATCGTCGCAGCAGGCAGAAAAACAACGCTCTGACGAAGGGAATACAGGGTCAGAAATATCACCGCAGGGCGCATGAAAACAGGCGCACTTGTGATGACAGGCGCGTTTCGGAAAGGATGCATCCTCCCCAATCGGGGAAAAGCACCGAAAAGGCGAATCAGCAGACACGCTGCCCATCCGCATTGACTGGTCAAACAGCCGAAGCACCGCGAAAACCGCACGAAAACGGCGAAAATCCGCAGGCGCTTGAAAGCAATCAGGCGTCTATCGAAAACAGCACGGGCGCGGTTGGAAAAAACATTTCGGACGCGCCACAGCCGGTCACTTCCTATTTTACAATCAAATAATGCTTCTGTCAAGGGAAAACGGCGCGTTCTTTGCCGAATGCAAAAAGTTTATTTTGCGGGACTGGACAAGGCACGCGCAATCCGTTATAATCAAGGGAGAAGATTCCTTATGAAAGGATGAGTTCGGATGAAGCAGATTGCAAGAGAACGATTTGAAACCGCTTGGCTGAGCAACCCAGAAATTTTCAGCGTCCATGAGCTGCCGGATTGCTCCGACCATGCTTTTTATGCGGCGATGGCGGAGGCAGACGCGGATGCGTCCTCTTTGGTGAAATCGCTGGATGGCGCGTGGAAGGCGCATTTTGCCATGAATCCCTCGGAAGCGCCGGACACGCTGCTGACGAGCGCCGCGCTGGATGAAACGCTGCGGGAAATTCAGGTGCCGTGCGAATTTCAGATGGAAGCGCCGGAGTGGGATCCGCCGCACTACGTCAATACGCAGTACCCGTGGGATGGACACGAAGCCTTGCAAGCGCCGCAGGTGAGCGAAGTCTACAACCCGACGGTGACGTGCATCCGACACTTTGCTTTGTCCCTGCCGCAGGTGCAGCAGCGTACCGTGCTGCATTTGGCGGGCGTGGAAGCGGCGGTACTGGTTTACGTCAACGGGCATGAAGTCGGCTATGCGGAGGACAGCTTCACACCGCACCGCTTCGACTTGACCCCCTACGTCCACGTCGGGGAGAATCGGCTGGCGCTGCGCGTGTTCAAGCGCTGCACAGGCAGCTGGATGGAGGATCAGGACTTTTGGCGGTTCAGCGGCATCCACCGCAGCGTGTCCCTGCACTTCTACCCCGAAACGCACCTCTACGACCTGCGCGTCCGCACACCGCTGACGGACAACTACACCCGCGCGACGCTGGAAACGCGCCTGCGGGTGATGGGCGCGTCGCTGGGCAAGGCGAAACTGACGCTGACGGACAAGGCGGGCAAGACGCTCTGGGCGGCGGAGAAGCCGCTGACGGCGCTGGAAAGTTACGTCAGCGCGGAGATTCCCGGCGTGAAGCTGTGGAGCGCGGAAGAGCCGAATCTCTACACGCTGACCGTCGTGCTGACGAATGCGCAGGGGCAAGTGACCGAAGTCTGCCGGACGAAAGTGGGCTTCCGCCAGTTCGAGATGAAGGACAAAATCATGTGCCTGAACGGCAAGCGCATCGTGTTCCACGGCGTCAATCGCCACGAATTTGACTGCGACCGCGGGCGCGTGATGACGCATGACCTGCTGATGCGCGACATTCGCGACATGAAGGCGATGAATATCAACGCCGTGCGCACCTGCCACTATCCGAATACATCGGAATTTTACCGCCTGTGCGACGAATACGGGCTGTACGTCATCGACGAAGCGAACATCGAGACGCACGGCTCGTGGCAGCCGATGCACGACTGGGTGGTGCCGGACAACCGCCCGGAGTGGCAGGAGGCAGTGCTGGCGCGCGGCCGGGCGATGCTGGAGCGTGACAAGAATCACCCGTGCATTCTGCTCTGGTCGTGCGGCAACGAAAGCTGGGGCGGCAAAGACCTCTACGAATTGAGCCAGTATTACCGCCGGGAAGATCCGACGCGCCTGGTGCATTACGAGGGCGTGGCGAATGATCCGCGCTATCCTGACACGACGGACGTGCATTCCAACATGTACCGCAGGGTCGCGAGCATCGAGGAGTATCTGCAAAGCAATCCCGACAAGCCCTTCATCAACTGCGAATACACCCACGCCATGGGCAACAGCTGCGGCGGCATGAGCCTGTATACCGCGCTGGAGGACAAGTACCCGATGTATCAGGGCGGCTTTATCTGGGATTATGTGGATCAGGCGCTGCGCGTGAAAGCCCCGAACGGGCAGGAACGCTTGGCGTATGGCGGCGATTTCGGCGACAAGCCGACGGACTGGCAGTTCAACACCAACGGCATCATTCTGGGCGACCGCACGCAGACGGGCAAGTGTCAGGAAGTGCGGTACCTGTTCCGCGACGTGTTCCTGACGCCGGACGAAACGGGCGTGACGGTGCAGAATCGCCGCCTGTTCCAGACACTGACGGGCTATGACGTGCGCTGGACGCTGGAGTGCGACCGCAAGCCCATCAGCGCGGGTGAAACGCTGCTGCCGGACATTGCGCCGGGCGAATCAGCCCACATTGACCTGCCGTTTGGAACGCTGCCGGAAGGGCAGACGGTGGTAACGTGCTTCCTCGTGCTGCGCGAAAAGACGGGCATGCTGGAAGCGGGAACGGTGCTCAGCCACGGACAGACCGTGTTGGGCGCGATGAAGAAGGCGGAAACGCCGGACAATGCGCCTGCCCCGGTGATTGGCGACTGCAACGTCGGTTTCCGCGGCGAAGGGCTGGGCGCGCTGCTGGCGCGGCGCGGCGGCATCATTTCCTTCCGCGACCGGCTGGGGCGCGAGACGCTCCTGCGTGCACCGCAACTGAGCCTCTTCCGCGCATCCACTGACAACGACCGCGGCAACGGCAACAACATCCAGCAGGGCGTGTACCACCTTATCAGCCGTCACAGCGCGTGCAGCGACGCGGATATCCAGCAGGAAGCGGGCAGAACGACGCTCGTCTACCGCTACACCACGCCGATGCTGCCGGATTTCGCGGTCACGGTGCGTTACACGGTGCATTCGCAGGATGCCCTTGACGTAACGGTGGACTGGCCCGGCTTGCCGAATCAGCCGGATATGCCCGCGCTGGGCTTGTCCTTCCAGCTTGACCCGCGCCTGACCCGCGTCCGCTGCTATGGCTACGGCCCGGATGAGAACTACATCGACCGCCGCGAGGGCGCGTATCTGGGCTGGCACAGCTGGAACGCCGCGGACGGCATGACGCGCTACTGCAAGCCGCAGGAAAGCGGCAACCGCACGGGCGTGCAGGTCGTTTCGGTGACGGATGCGGACGGTCACGGCGTGGAAATTTCGGGCGATAACCTCGAAGTGAGCGTTCAGCCGTGGCTGCCGGAGGAACTGGAAGCGGCATACCATCCGAGCGACCTGATGGGCTCGGTACGCACGGTGCTGGATGTGGCGATGTTCCGCAAGGGCATCGGCGGCGACGACAGCTGGGGCGCGCCCGTCCTGCCGCAGTTCTGCTATCCGGCAGACAAGCCCTACACGTTCACCTTCACGATGAAGGCGCTGTAACCGAAGGGGTCGAGGGGGCGATCGGAAAGCCCCCTCGTCGCGCCCGCAGGCGCGATTCCCTCATCTGCGGAAAAAGTTAACTCCAGTAGTGGCGACCCGAAGGGGTCAAGGGGGCGACCGGAAAGCCCCCTTGTCGCCTCCGCAGAGGCGAAATCCCTGCTGCGATAAAGCGCAATATCAAAAACGCAAATACAATAAGAGAAGAGACTACATAATCATGGCAAAATTATATTTCCGCTACGGGGCCATGGGGTCCAGCAAGACCGCCAACGCCATCATGGTGCAGTATAACTACGAAGAGCGCGGCCAGAAGGTGCTGATGCTTAAACCGAAGCTCGAAAACCGCGACGGGGCGGTGATTGTCCGTTCCCGCTGCGGGCTGGAAACCGCCTGCCGCTTCATCGAGGACGTGACGGCGGCGGATGCGCAGGGCTACGGCTGCGTCATCATCGACGAAGCGCAGTTCCTGACCAAAGCGCAGGTCGAAATGCTGGTGGAGATGGTCGATGACTACGACGTGCCCGTAATTGCCTACGGTCTGCGCGCGGACTTCCAGAACAATTTCTTCGAGGGCAGTCAGTGGCTGATGGCCTGGGCGGACACGATTGAGGAAATCAAGACCATCTGCTGGTGCGGGCGCAAGGCGACGTGCAATGCCCGCGTGGTGGACGGCCGCGTGGTACAGGAGGGCGAGCAGGTCGTCCTCGGCGGCAATGGGCAGTATGTGAGCTTGTGCCGGAAGCACTTCCGCCGCGGCGAACTGGGGGACTTCAAGGATCTGCATCTGGGGGAGGAATGATATTCTCCTCATCAAAAAAGCAAAGCGGCAGACCCTGCAAAATGGCGGTCTGCCGCTTCGTTTTTGGGAATGTTATTGCCCTAAAATACCTTCCACCCGCTTCGCCGGTCTTACATACTTCCAAAACCTCGTGCAGTCATGGTAGAAGTAGAACACGCGCCCCTGCGCGGTGTCCAGTTTGACCCCATGCGCGGCGTAGTCGAAGTCCTTCATCGCGCGCTCGATTTCGGTTTCGACCTGCGTGTTCTCCGTCTCGTAATCGAACGGGCCGTGCTCAAAGACGATGTATTCCCCTTCAGGAACGTCCATGAGCTGGAGCGGCGCGGGGACATCCCCAGCGTAATCCGCAGGCAGACGAATGCCGTAAGCCTCCGCCAGCGGAATCCCCCAGCTGCAAATGCGCCCGGTCGGCTCGTTGATGTACGCCATCAGCTGCCCGGCGGATGCGTTGCGCTCGTTGCCGCCGAAATGATCGAGGCTGCCGGGGATGCGCTCCAGCAAGCCGCAGATGGTCGCCCAGTCCTGCCCCGGAATCAGGCTCTGCTTCTGCCAGAAGTCGAAGTAGCCGATGCTCTCGTAGTTGCGGATGTGCAGGAACTTGTGCGCCGGAATGGTGATGAAATACGTCTTGATGTGGTCGGTGGATGTTGCCATGCCCGTTCCTCCTATGCCAAGCAGATAGCAGTCGAAAGGCTTCAAAATGGTGTGGAGGACGACGGCCGTCGGGTGCAGGCGGTACGCGCTGGGGGTCACGCCGTAAGCGGCGCGGAATGCGCGGGTGAACGCCTCGTGCGAGGAAAAGCCGTAGCGCACGGCGATTTCCAGCAGGGAATCCGACGTGTCGCGGACATCCCGCAGGGCAAACGCCAGATGCCGGAAGCGCAGATAATCGCGCAGGGACATGCCGGACAGCGCCCGGAACTTCCGCGACACATACGATTCGGAGTACCCCAATGCGGCGGACAGCGCCCGCAGGGTCAGCGCTTCGTCCTCCTGCTGGCGGATGCAGCGGTCAATGATGTCAATCATCTGCTGAATGCTCTGCGACCAGTTTTCCATCGTCCTTCGCTCCTTTCGCTGTGAATAGGATAGCACAGCGTGGGCGGACTTCGCTTGATTTGGTTTGCGCTCTTGCGGTCAATACGCATTCCGCATCACGACATCCGCCAAATACGCCTGAAACGCGCGGCACTGCTTATCCGTCAGCCCATCGGGGCGCGACATCAGCACCAAATCATGCCCACGAATGCCCTTGTGGTACGCCGGATGCACATGCGGATACGGGTTCGCCGTGAAGCCGCAGCGTTCGTAGAAGCCCTTGCGGCGGATGGCGATTTCGTCCACAGGCGGGTCAATTTCCAGAATCACCGGGCGGTCGCAGGGCAGCATCGACAGCGCGCGCGAACCGTACCGCTGCCCGCGCAGGGCAGGGAGAATGCAGAAATGCTCGATGTAGCGGAAATCCGGCGTTTCCCAGTAGAGCATGTCGCCGACAAAGTGGCTGCCGTCCAGAATCGCCGTGAAGTGATAGTCAGGGTGGGTCAGAATGGCGGTCTGCGAGGGTGTTTCGCGCTGCTCATGCGCGGGAAAGCTGATCCCGTAGAGCACCATCGCGTCGGCATACAGCGGGTGATTCGGGCATGCAATCCGTTCAAACGTCATGTGGAAGCTCCTTCAGGGAAGATTTCGGCGGGCAGGCGCAAATCCGTGCGGGGGATTTTGTCCCACGAGAACAACGGAATCAGCGCATCCAGCGTCGTCGGGCGCATTTCTGGCTGAATCCCCGCGCTCCACGCGAGGAAGCCGAGAATCTCCTCCGGCGAAAAGCGCTTCGAGAGCGCGGACAGATCCAAATCGCGGTCGCGCTTCGCCAGCCGCCGCCCCTGCGCGTCCATCAACAGGGGAATATGCGCGTAAGCAGGCTGCGGATAGCCCAGGAGATGCTGCAAGTAAATCTGCCGCGGCGTCGCGCTGAGGATATCCCGCCCGCGCACAACCTCCGTCACGCCGGACAGCGCGTCGTCCACCACCACCGCTAACTGATACCCGAACAGCCCGTCCGACCGCTGCAAGAGAAAATCCCCGCAGTCGCGCGCAAGATTCTCCGCCTGCGCCCCGAAAACGCGGTCGGTGAAGGTGATTGTCGCATCCGGCACACGCAGACGCATGGCAGGCGCACGGGTCTTGGCGCGTTCGGCAGCTTCCTCTGGGGTCAAATGCGCGCAGGTGCCGGGGTAGATGAACTGCGTGTCGCCCAGATTCGGCGCGACGGTCGCGTGCAGCTGCGCGCGGGTGCAGAAGCACGGGTACACATGCCCTTCGCGGCGCAGGCGGTTCAGTGCATCCTGATAAACGCCGCTCCGCTCCGACTGGTACAGCGGCGGCGCATCCCAGCGGAAGCCGAGGAAGCGCAGATCATCAATCGCCTGCTGCGCCAGCGCGCGCGGGCAGCGGGGAATATCCACATCCTCAATGCGCAGCAAAAACTGCCCGCCCTGACTGCGCGCGGACAGGTACGCCAGCATCGCGCAGAGCAGATTGCCCAGATGCAGCCGTCCGCTGGGAGTCGGCGCGAAACGTCCTATCATCGGGGGATTACTCCTTCTTTGCCTTGAACAGGTATTCATCCACCTTCTGGCGGATTTCGGGGGCGATTTCCCGCTTGATGGGGAAGGAAGCCGCGTTTGCCAGCCGGTCAAGCAGCACAAAGCCCTGCTGGAGGGTGATATCCAGCGCGTGCTCATCGAGATACCCGCTCTTCAGGCTGTCATGCCGATCGTGCATGTAGTCCGCGCCGTTTGCGCCGAAGCGGGCGAGATTGATGGCGGGCACGCCGTTATCCGCGAAGGGGATGCAGTCGCTGGAATAGGTGTCCTGCTTGGCGCGGACACCGTAGCCTGCTTCGCGCAGAACGCCTGTGACGTAGTGCAGGGCATCATCCGTGGCAAGGGTGACGAGGTGGTTCGAGCCGAGGGTCGGCGCGGCGACGTCGAAATTGAGCATGGCAACGCAGGCCTTGAGTTCATCCGCGTGTGCCTTGACATATGCCTTCGAGCCGAGCAGCCCCTGTTCTTCTGAGCCGAACCAGCAGAAGCGCAGTGTCCGGCGCGGCGGATGGGCGGCGAAATACCGCAGCAGTTCCAGCACGATGACGCTGCCGGACAGGTTGTCATGCACCCCGGAAGAGAAATACACGCTGTCGTAATGCCCGCCGAGGGTGATGACTTCCTCCGCCTTGTCCGTGCCGGGAATGGTTGCGCAGACGTTCTGGCTTGTGCCGTCATAGCATTCGCCGGTCAGCTCGATATGCACCGTCTTTGCGCCGCGGCGGACGATTTCGGCGGCGGAGGCGGCGCGCATGTTCAGCACGGGAACCGCGCCGAATGGCTCCGTCAGCGTTTCGCGCAGTTTGCAGCGGTTCAGGTCGCTTTCGCTCTCGCGGTCAATCGTGCGCCCGGTGAAGGTCAGAATTGCCGCGGCTTCCGCCTTGCGCAGCTTCTCGTAGGTCGCGCGGTTCAGATAGCCGTTCACGAGGACGATTTTGCCCTTCGCCTGTTCCAGCAGCACTTCGTCGGCATTCTCGACATACAGGAACTCCGTGTCCAGACCGCCTTCGGGGGTGGAGGCAGCGCGCTCGTAGCCCGTGACCTCGTACTCCTTGACGTAGGGCGACGTGACCCGCAGCAGCGCGTGAGACACGCGCCCACACGGAACGGTAAACTCCTCCAGCTGGGCGGAAACGCCGAGCGACGTGCATTCGTGCAGCAGCGCTTCGGCGACGGTTCGCTCCTCCTTGGAACAGCTGACACGCTCATAGCCGTAAGTGCGCAGGAAGGAAAAGGCGCGGTGGGCAGATACATTCATGAGAAAAGCCTCCTCTTGTGATTGTTTATCCTTAGTATACTGCATTTTTTGCCGCGCCGCAAGGCAAGAGAACGCGCTTTTTCATAGAACCTTCACATAGCGAACCTTTTGCGGACACAGAAGGGCGGTATCATCATTTCTGCAAGCAAAACGAACGGAGGTGAGCGCTGATGGCGGGCGTTCAGTGTTCCTTTGAACGGGTGGAAAAGAAATTCGTCCTCACCCATGCGCAGGCGGAGGCGCTGATGCGGGATTTGACCGCAGGGTATATGGCGGTTGACCAGTACGGGCAGCATACCATCCGCAATCTTTATTATGACACCGATGATTATGCGCTGATCCGCAGGTCGATTCAGAGGCCGAGGTACAAGGTGAAATTTCGGCTTCGCGCCTATGGGACGCCGATGGAGGACACGCTGATTTTCGCGGAACTGAAGAAGAAGTACAGCGGCGTGGTCTACAAGCGGCGGATTGCGGTCAGCCCGGACGACATGCGGCGCTTCCTGCGCGGCGAAACGCTGGACGGCGAAAATCCGCAGATTCAGCGCGAGCTGCATCGGTATTTGTCGGAGCATCCGATTCGCCCGAAGGTGTTTCTGGCCTATGAACGTGTGGCGCTGTACGGGCTGGAAGACCCGGAACTGCGGGTGACGCTGGACACGCACCTGCGCTACCGCACAACGCGCCTTGACTGTTTCACGGACGACGCGGGGACGCTGATTTGCCCTGATGACCCCGTGATTCTGGAGGTCAAGCTCGCAAACGCCGCCCCGCTATGGCTGGCGCGGCTGTTGAGCCGACACAAAATCTACATGTCGTCGTTCTCCAAGTACGGCACATGCTATTTGAACCACCTTGCGCACCGGAAGCCGGATATTCGCCCGATGACGCACAAACGGAACAACGAAGGAGAAATTGAACATGCGTCTTGATTCGCTGCTGACCTCGATTCTGCCCACGCCACTGACTGTTTCCGCGCTGCTGCTGTGTCTGGCGTCGGCGCTGGTGCTGGGCATTTTGACCGCGCTGGTGTTCACGCGCGGCTGCAGGCACACCGCGTCCTTCGCGCTGACGCTGGCGCTCCTGCCGATGTTGGTCGCGCTGGTGATTATGATGGTCAACGGCAGCATTGGCACGGGGCTGGCGGTCGCCGGGACGTTCGCACTCGTGCGCTTCCGCTCCGTGCCCGGTACGGCGCGCGAAATTGCGGCGATTTTCACTACTGTCGCGATGGGCCTTGCAATGGGCATGGGAATGCTCGGCGTGGCGGTAGTTTTCTTCCTGCTGTCCGCTGCCGCCGTACTGGCGCTGACGAAACTGCACTTCGGCGCAATGCCGGAAAACGCGAAGGCACTGCGCATTACCGTGCCGGAAGATGTGGACTACGAATCCGCACTGCCCGACGTTTTCCGCGCGCACCATGTGACGGCAACGCTGGAAAAGGTACGCACTGAAAGCATGGGCACGCTGTTTGAACTGACCTATCAGGTGAATCTGCCGAGCGCAGTTCCCTCGAAAGCGCTGCTGGACGACCTTCGAGAGCGCAACGGCAACCTCCCGATTCTCTTCACGAATCTGGGGGATAAGGACAGCTTATAATTTAGCAACCAAAATAAAAACCTATCGCTTACGAATTGTTACTTGTAGGGCGACGCCGAAGGAGTCCAGAGGGCGATCGCGGACTTCGTCCGTTTCCATTGCCCTCTGGAACTATGCGAAAGACCAGTATATTAGAAAGCACAACTACGCAACAAGGAGGTTCTGCATCATGAAAAAGTGGCTTATTTCTACCATTGCAGCAGCCATTGCCCTGCTGGCAAGTACAGCCCTCGCCGATGGCAGCATCACCCTCTCCCCTGATGGCAGCACATCCACCGACGCATCTGTCCGCATCGACGGTCAGACCGTCACCATCACCCAAGCGGGCACTTACCAAATCGCCGGGACACTTGGCAACGGCGCGCTCATTGTCGAAAGCGCCGAAAACGCGAAAATTACCCTTGTGCTGGGCGGCGTGAGCATCAAGAACAGCACCGGCGCGGCGATTCAAATTGCCACCGCCGACGACGTGACCATTGAGCTGGCGGAAGGCACGACGAACGTCCTGCAATCCGGCGAGGAAGTGGACATTGCCACCGCGACGGAGGGCGAAGAAGCAACCGGCGGCGCGCTGCAAAGCAAGGCTGACCTGAAAATCAAGGGCAAGGGCAGTCTGACCGTGCTGGGCTACCTTAACAACGGCATCCACTGCACGAAAGACCTGAAAATCAAGAACGGCAATATCAGCGTGACTGCACTGGGGCACGGCATCAAGGGCAAGAATAGCGTGACCGTCTCCGGCGGCACGGTGACGGTCACATCCGGCAAGGACGGCATCACCAGCGACGAGACGGAGAACGAGGAAAAGGGCTTCGTGACCATTGAGGACGGCGAAATCATCATCACCAGCGCGGGCGACGGCGTGTCGGCGGAAACGACGCTGACAGTGACGGGCGGCGTGATTTCCATCATCAGCGGCGGTGGAAGCGCAAACGCGCAGCAGAAAACCGACAACATGCGCGGCTGGTGGGACTTCGACAATTCCGCCAGTGACGATAACAGCGCGAGCTGCAAGGGATTGAAAGCAGGCAAAGCGCTGGTGATTTCCGGTGGGTCGATTACGATTGACGCGCAGGACGACGCCCTGCACACCGACGGCGACATGACGATTTCCGGCGGCGAATGTATCCTCAGCACGGGCGACGATGGCGCTCATGCGGCGCTTTCCCTGACTGTGCTGGACGGCAAAATCACCGTGCTGACCTCCTACGAGGGCTTGGAAGCGAATCAGATTACGCTGGCAGGCGGCGAACTGGACATAACCGCGACGGATGACGGCATCAACGCGAACGGCGGATCGGACGGCTTCAGCGGTGGATTTGGCGGAGGGTTCGGCGGCGGACGCGGCGGCATGGGCGGCAGCTTCGGCGGACGGCGCAATGACACGAACAGTCAGAGTGGCGATAAGATCCCGCCGGATAACAGCAACATGCAGACCCCGCCGGATGGCAATGCGCCCAGCGGCAATCCTCCGACCATGCCGGGGCAGGACGCGGCAGACAGCACGACCACGGATGACACGACCGACAGGCAGCCGGTGCTGCTGATTACGGGCGGCAAAATCACGGTGAATGCGGATGGAGACGGGCTGGACTCCAACGGTGACCTGCGCGTGGAGGGCGGCGACATTACCATTAACGGTCCGTCCAATGGCGGCAACGGCGCGCTGGACATTGGCACGGAAAACGGCGGAGCAGGCGTCATCGCCGGCGGTACGCTGATTGCGCTGGGCACGAGCAGCATGGCGGAGAACTTCGGCAGCACGTCCACGCAGTGCGCGTTCCTTGTGACGATGAACAGCTTCGGCGCGGGCGAGACGATTACCATCACGGACAGCCAAGGCAATGTGCTGTACACGGGCGTGACGGTGAAGAGCGCGAACAGCGTGGTGTTCTCCAGCGCGGATTTGGTGGTAGGCGAAACGTACACGGTGACGATTGGCTCAACCAGCGCGACGGTGACGCAGAGCAGCACGGTTGTGGGAAACTCGAATGGGTTTGGGGGCTTTGGGCGGCACTGAGCTTCTCCGTCCCTTGGATAAACACGCGGAAGAAGTAAGCAGAAGTCACCAACTGCATCGCGCGAAAGGGTCAAGGGAGGAACTCCCTTGCGTTTCCCCGATCAACACGCGGGGATAGCATGAAAATGCGCTCAACTGAATCGCGCGAATGGGAGTCCAGAGGGTCGAAGACCCTTTGGCAGGGTCAAGGGGCAGCGCCCCTTGGGTCCCCCAAAAAAACGAAGAGGGTCGAGAGAATTGCTTCTCTCGACCCGTTTTTGCGGGGTTAGTTTGCGTTGGCTTCGTCGATGTACGCCTGCCAAGTGCCGCGCATGGATTCCGCCTTTTCAGCGGGGGTGGTCGCCTGCGCGTACACGTCCCAGATGTACTGGCTGCCGAGGTCGTAGCCGGTCACCATGTCGGAATACCAGACGAACTGATGCTCCGGCTCACGCATCATGGTGATGGTCTCGTCCACGGCGCGCTCGTCGCGGTACTTCTGATAGTAGCCATTCTTCCAGTCGTCGCTGTCGGTGTAGCCGGGGTTGGGGTTGGTGAAGAGGTTGTAAGCGAAGGCAATCTTCCACGCGCGATCCGCGTCGTAGCAAGCCGGGATGACCATGATATTGTCAGAAGGCGCGTAGAGGTAGGTCTCGGCGCGCGGGCCCTTGGGGAAGAACACGAAGCCATAGTCGTCTTCCATGTTTGCCAGAGAGCCAGCGAAGTAGTCTTCATGCACCTGCAGGGCGACTTCGCCGTTGATGAACGCACTCTCGAAGTAGTTCCATTCCGCACCTTCGGGCGCCTTCATTTCGTACTTGGACACCATGTCCATGACCCAGTTCATGGCTTCGAGGAAAGCATCGGTTTCCGCCGCGTTGTAGTACTTGCCGTTCTCGTCCACCTGAACGAAGCCAGCGCCGTTGGAAACGAGGGCGGCGGGAATCAGGTGAGAGGAGAAGGACATCATGGCATAACGGTCAATCACGCCGTCGTTGTCGGTGTCGCGGGTCAGCTTTTCGCAGAGCGCTTCAAAGGCTTCCCACGTCCATTCGCCCTTTGCCTGAAGGTCGTAGATCTCTTCGGGGTCAACACCGGCATCGTTGAGCAGGCGCTTGTTGAAGAACACGCCCTTGCGGGGTTCAGCCTTTTCGGGGCGCATACCGTAGATGCCGCCGTCCTTGCTCAGCAGACCGGTAACCGTGCCGTTCCACTTCTCGTCGGAGAAGTTCAGGCAGTCCAGCGTGGACAGGTCATAGAACAGACCCGCCTTGAAGGGCGCGAGGTACGCGCCGGCGCGGAGAATCCAAACATAGTTCTCGTCGCCGCCCGTGGTCGCGAAGTTGGTGAAGTCGGAGGGAGAGTCGTTCCAAGTCGTGGCGTTGCGCTGCACAATCTTGAAGTTGTAGGTCTCTTCCAACCAAGTGCGGTAGTCGTAGGTCGCTTCGCCCGCCGCCGTGGTGGGTTCGTCGTCGTGCCAGTCGGAAGACCACCAGTCGCAGACGGTGATTTCCATGCCGCCGAGGTCGATGACGTTGCCGTCCGCGTCGCGGTAGATGACGATGCCGTCATCCTCGTAGGGGTTTTCGACGTCTTCTGCGATTGCCAGCGGCAGGGCGCAGAGAATCATCACCAGAGAGAGAAACAGAGCAAGATACCGTTTCATGAGATTGCCTCCTTTTATTTTATGACCAGCGGGTCATAGGATCGTGGGGGATTCGCCGTGGCTTTGGGTTTATCCGCTGCTGGATTTTCTTGCAGCAGGGGGAATCGCCTCTGCGGAGGCGACCAAAGGGCTTTCCGATCGCCCTTTGGAAACCTTCGGTGCCGCAGCGGGTTGGGTTCAGAGCGGCAGGCACAGCCCGCTGCTTGGAAACCGTGGATAGTGTGCCTAACCTGTGGATAAACACGCGGACACTGTATGCCAGTGTCACCAACTCAATCGCGCGGAAGGGTCAAGGGAGGGGACTTCGTCCCGTTTCATTCTCCCTTGTCACCCCTTGATGCCGCTTGCGGCGATGGATTCGACGAAGGAACGCTGGGCGAAGAGGTAGAGGACGAGCAGGGGGGCGACGAGCATCAGCGTGGCGGTCGAAACCATCTGCTGCTGATAGCCCATCGACGCGCCGCCGGAAAGCCCCAGCTGAATGGAAACGTAGCTGTTCAGACGGTCGGCGACGGTAGAGGCTTCAAGGCTCAGGAGCTTGATGTTCCCCAAGAACAGCTTGGAGTAGAACGTGTCCGTCCACTGCCAGACGAAGGAGAACAGAAAGCAGGAGACCAGAATCGGCACGGCGTCGGGCAGAATCACCCGCCAGAACGTCTTGAAGATGCTGCATCCGTCCACATATGCCGCTTCCTCCAGCGACTTCGGAATGCCGGTGAAGAACTGGCGAATCATGTAGATGTACAGCCCGTTCTTCAGCCCCATGCACGTTGCGGACATGAGCGCGTAGGGGATGGGCGAACCGCGCAGATTCAGGCTGCTGCCCGTCGTCGCCTTGAAAATGCCAAAGATGTCGAAAAAGTTGAAGTGCAGGTAAAGCGAGGAGGAAATCGTCTGCGGCGGAATGATGACGGTGATGATGACCGCCGCGAACCAGAACTTCTTGAACGGGAACTCGAAACGCGCAAAGCCGTAGCCAACGAGCGTGCAGGCGGCAATTTGCAGCACCGACACCGCGAGGGAGACGATCAGCGTGTTCAGGAACGTCGTGCCGTAATTCAGCAGGATTTTGCTGGCGGCGAGGGAGTAATTCGCCGTCGTCAGGTGACGCGGAATCGAGATGACCGTGGAGTCGTACAGGTCGCGTTCCGCCATGAACGAGACGCTCAGCTTGTCCAGCAGGGGCTGGATAATCATGAAGCAAAGCCCGAACAGCAGCAGGAAGCGAATCAGTTGATAGCCCTTGCGCCGCACCGTCTTGCGGAGCAGATATCCGCCGGACTTGCGGTTGCGCGCCCAGAAGCTGCCGCTGGGATGAGCATGGGTCGCGGTCTGCTTACTCATCGCTGCTCACCACTCCTTTCAGCATCAGGGCACTTGCGCCGATGAGGACAATCGTGATGGCGAAATACACCCAAGCCATCGCGGAGGAGAAGCCGTAGTTGTATTTCAGCGTCATTTCTTCATTGATTTTCTTCATGACTTCGCTGTCTGTCTTCATGAAGAAGTCGATGATGGTGTAGATGATGTTGACAATCAGCAGGGGGGAGACCATCGGGAAGGTAATCGTCCAGAAGGCTTCCCACTTCGAGCAGCCCTCGACATCCGCCGCTTCGTACAGGCTGCGCGGAACGTTCTGCAGACCGGAAAGGAAAACGACAATCTGGATGCCGCTTGCCATCACAATGTCGTACACTTCGTCAATCAGGGAAAAGACGATGTCCAGCACGTCGCTGCCGATGCCCGTGAGTTTGAGAATCTTCATCAGCGACTCGGACAGCGTGAACGGGGAGGACTCCGCCATCATCTGCTGCATTCCCGCCATCAGGGTGTTGTCCGTCTCCAAGCCGATGAGAACGCCGCTGGAGAGGATGACGGGCAGGAAGAAGATAGCACGGACGAACGCGCGCCCTTTGAATTCCTGATTCAGTACGATGGCAATGACGAAGGACACGACGAGAATCGCAATGGTGTGCGTCACCATCACGCCGATTTCTTCGCTGAGCAGCTTGTTGAACTCCGGGTCAATGGTGAAGGCGCGGATGTAGTTGTCCAGCCCGATGAAGGTCGTCTGGAAGCCCTGCCCGGCGGTCACGTCCACGCGGCATAGGCTCATCCAGAAGGAATCCACCAGCGGCAGCAGCATGAAACACAGGAAGCCGATGATGAAGGGCAGAATGAACAGATAGCCGGATACTGCTCGGCGCGCACGAATGGAAATGCGTTTGCCGCTCATTTGCTCACCTCCTGTTGCGCTGCATAGCTGCGGGCGGGAACGGTGATGCCATCCACCGCCGCGTCGGTATAGCCGAAGTTGACGTAGACGCGTGTGCCGTTTGCGTAAGTCGTGATGGTGACGTTCCCGACGCGTTCATGGCCTGTCATTTCCTGATTGAAGATGCCCGAAAGCGTCTGACGGTACTGCGCGACCTGTGCGGTGATGTCATCCAGCACGAGCGACGCGTCCGCACCGTAGAACTCGGAGTAGGTGGAATCCTGCAAAACGCGCGCGCTCTGGGCGGTCAGCGTGTATTGCAGACCCGCGCCCACTTCCGCGCTGCGCAGGAGGACTTCCTCCGCGTCATCCGCCAGATTCAGTGATGCGCCCGTGTAGGATACGCGGCTGTGCAGCGCCAGCGGGTAGAAGGGGATGTACTCGTCGATGATGGAATACTGTCCGCCGTCGAAGTCCATGTCGGTGATGAGCGTCGCCTGAACCGCGGCGTAGTCGTTGCCCTGACGAATCATCACGTCGCGCCCGGATGCCTTGAGTTCAGCGAGCTTTTCCGCCTGCTGATGCAGCACGGCTTCGCGGGTCGTGTGGTTTTTGCTGTCGTAATCAGCGGAGAGCATGTACCCGATGTCGCGGAAGGAAACGCCTGCGCCGTAGGAAGCCGCCGCGTCCACCAAGGTGTTGACGCTGCGCATGGCGATGGCGGGCTTGACGAGGTAGTAGGTGTCGCGGTCGTCGTTCGCGCCGTACCAAATTGGGCTGTATTCGGGGATTTCCGCTTCTTCACGCGTGGTGAAGCGGGCAGCGTCGCGGAAGGAGATGAAGCCTTCCAGCAGGCCACTGTCGCGCGCGAAAGCCGTCAAACCGTCCAGATAGAGCGGCACACCCGCAATCGCGGCATTCTGTGCGAAGGAGAACAGCTCCTCCTGCGTTCCCAGCTGCCGAATCAGGCGGACGGAGGACAGCAGCTGCTGATTCATGCCGCCGTTCATCCATCCGGCGTAGCGAATCGACATGTTCTGCGCCAGATTGCGGGTGACAAGCTCGCGCAGGAGGTCTTTCGCTTCCGCATAAGTCGTCATGGCAATCGGGACGCTGGTGGGCACGCCCGCCACCTGCTGCACCTTGTCAATCGCGCCAATCAGCTCGATGCTCAGCGGCGCGTCCGCATCCACCGTCTGTGCGGCGAAACCCGGGTACTTTGCGGTCAGGTAGTCGCGGTAGGACGCCGCCATGTCCATGTAGCCCGATTCGGGCAGAAAACGGTAGCGCTGGCGGATGAAGCCCGTCGGATGCGCTGTTTCAAACATGTAGACGGCGTTGTTCGTGCGCTCGGAAACGTCGTAGGCGTCGCCGTGGACGATGGTGTACGTTGCGTTGACGGTGTTGTAGGAGGTCAGGCGGCCGGCAATGTCCGCACCGATGCCCGCCCACGATGCACCGTCCTCCAGAATGCAGATGAATGACCCGCTGTCGCCCGAAACGCCGAAAACCGGGAAGTTGATGCGCGTTTCGTTCGTCACCTGCGTGCGAATGGACGCCCAGTCCCAGCCGTAGAGGTTGGCGTAGTAGGCGCGCTGGGAAACGCGGCCGTTGTTGAAGCGGATAATCGCGCCGCTGCCGTCGGGGACGAACAGGAAGCCGTTATCCGCCGTGCCGCCCGCGCCGAAAGCCGGAAGCAGCGTCAGGCTCGTCAGCGGATAATCCACGTCGTAAGCAAGGTCATCCAGCGGTACTTCGACAACAAGGTCGCTGCCGTCCAAACGGAATACCATCGAGACGTTGAAAACGGCCTTGGCGATGGTGCTGCCCGCCTGCACGATGCGGCTGTTGTCGTATGCCAGATCCTCCGCCGTGTAGCCCACTTCGGCAAAGATGCTTTCGCAGCGCTGCTTCAGGTGATCCTTTGTGCCGTCGCGCAGCACCCAGACGTGCTCTTCCGCCAAATCGGGGTAGGCGGCGAGCAAAGCGGCCTTGTCGTCAGTCTTGCGGAGCTTGTCAATATTGTATTCACGGTAGTATTCCTTGATGTCCTTCTTCTGCTTGGAGGTCATTTTCTCCATGAACTGCTGCATTCGCGCGTCGCCAATGGCAGTCGGCATGAGGAAAGACCGCTGCACGCGTCCGACGGAGTAGTTCACGCGGACGCTGCCATCCTCCTGCATCAGCACTTCGTAGACCCCGTTTGAAATGCTGTGTTCCTGCGAGGTGAACTGGGTGGTCATGCCGGTGGAGGCGGCGTAGGTGAGGCTCAAGGTGGAGTTCAGCTTGTTCTTTTCCACCGGCAGGGCAATCGGGTCGCTGTCCGCGTTATCAGGCGAGGACAGCCAGACGTGCCCGGTGCGCTTGTCGGTGAGGGTGAAGTGGGTCGTCGCCGGGTCAAGCTCAAAGCGGAGAGCGTCATTCTCCATGACCATCGGCGTGTCGGGCTCTGAGTAGCCGTAAAGCGGCACGTCGTGCCCTTCCAGCTCGCCGGAGGTGTCAAAGAGCGGAAGAATGACGAATTTCGTCAGCGGATAAAGTGCCAGAAGAAGAATCAGAACCAGCACGATCCGCACAAGGATGCGTCGTTTCATGGATACTTTCTCCTTTCGTCAGTACAGACGGAACAGCACTTCTTTGTAGAGGGAGACAAAATAGCCGATGCCGTCGCCAACGAGCGAGAAAAACAGCAGCAGCAGGAAGATGATGACGACCATCGCCAGCAGCGTCATGATGGTGAACAGCAGCGTCTTGCCCAGCGAGTAGTCATGCGTCTGCATCATGCCGCAGATGATGAGAACACCGCTCCAGCCCAGCGACAGCCCCTCCAGAACGTAGTAGAACGCGCCTTCCTTGGCGGTGATGACGTTTGCGAGGAGAATCATCGCCGCTTGCAGGATGACGTAGGGCGTCAGCGCGTAGCAGGTGGCGATGTAGACATCCTTGAACGTGCCCTTGCCCTCAAACAGCGTCGTCAGCCCCCAGTTGCCCGCCACGAAGAACAAAAGCGGCAGGAGGACGGCGAGACATTGCTGGATGATGTTCACGCTCGGCCAGTAGACGTTCATGAACAGGAAAGGCGTGAACTGCATGGACAGCAGGCGGACAAGCAGCACCAGAAACACGATGATGTTCGCCGCGCCGAGGCTGCCGCGCTTTTCGCGGCTCAAATCCCAGAAGCCATCGAAGGGGTGGAAGATAACGTAGAGCGAATAGCGCAGGGAGGACAGCAGACGCTGCCACTTCTGCTTGTCGGTCAGCTTTGCTGCGAGCGTCATGCGTTGTCCACCTCCCACTTTATCTTGCGGATGTGCCCGATGACCATCGGAACGACCAGCAGCACCGCGACGATGCCGAAAATCCACCCGATGTTCTGCTCTACCCACTCGGAGCGGTAGTAGCGGAACGCCTCGGAGTAGTTGCGGCTGTCGCGCGCCATGGCGAAATAGTCACAGGCTTCTTTGAATTGCTTCTGCTGCAAAAGCGCGCGCCCGATGCCGATGTAGGCAAGGTCATAGTTGCCGTTGCGCTTCATGACCTCGCGCCAAGTGTCGGCGGAAGCGGCGTATTCGCCCGCGTGGTACTGCTCGGTAGCCTTGTAGACCAGCTTGCCGTATTCTGTCGGGGTCAGCACGGTCACGCAGCAGTCCTGACTGTCCAGCACCAGCAGGTCATAGCCCTGATGCTCCAAAGCGACGGGATTCAGGAAGTATCCGTCCATGTTGCCCACACCGCCGAACGCCCAGAGCAGGTTGCCTTGCTTGTCGTAGGTGAAGATGCGGTTGTGCGTCTTGTCCATGACGGAATAGATGTCGTTGTCCAGCACGGTCACATCCACGAACTTCGAGGGGCCGGAGTTGGTGATGTTCTTGTCGCCGCGCGCCCACTGCAGGTCGCCGATGACGTGGCTCGTGCCGTTCTCAATCAGGATGTTCGTGCCGATGGCATTCAGGCGGCGGACGGGTTTCGCCGCGCCGGAGGTCAGCTCGTTGGAATTGAAGGTCTGCGTGGTGACGAAGAAGAAGCCTTCCGAATCCAGCGCAATGTTGTTGTATTCCGTCGGAACGAAGGATGCCTGCTGCGCGCGCTGCTCCTTCGTGGAGAGCAGCCGCCACACCAGCTCGTACCATGTGTACTTCACTTCGCTCGCGCCGATGAAGCCGGTGAACGTGCCATCCGCCTCGTACTTCATGAGACCTCGGTTGACGTTCTGCGCGAGGCAGAAGACGCGTCCGGTCGTGTCGCAGACGAGTTTCGTCGGCAGAAACGCCATCGACTGGTCGAAGGTCGCGTCCGTCGGGCGGGTGAAGACGCTCAGCAGATTCAAATTCCGGTCTGCTTTCAGGATGCGGTTGTTGTTCGTGTCGGCGATGAACAGTGTGCCGTCCGCCATGACGAACACATCCTGTGGGGCGGAGAGCGTATTCGGGGCGATGTCGCCGGAAATTTCGGAAATCACGCGGGTCAGCGTGAAGTTTTCGCCGTCGCGGGCGACCTGCAGAATGCGGTTGTTGCCCGTATCGACGATGTAGATGTCATTGCCGGAGACGGTCAGCCCGCGCGGGGTGCGCATCGGCGTTTCCAGCCCAAGGAAGACGCTGGACAGCATGGCGCTGGTGCGGTAGGCATCCGGCGACTGGCGTTCGTCGCCCCAGTAATCGTAGGTGTAGGTGTAATTGTAGTCAAAGCCGTCTGCGGCGCGCGCGACCATCCCGCCGCAGAGTGCGGCGAAGAGGGAGAACGCAACCAGACAGGCGCAGAGACGGGAAACCATGCGGTTCATCGGCGTCCTCCTCTCTTAATCTTTCAGACCGGATGTCGCCATCGTTTCGAGAATCTGGCTCTGGCTGAGGATGAAAATCAGTATCGGCACAGCCATGACGACGACCGTAACCGCCGCCGCCTGACCAGTGCGGGCAATACCGCCCGCCTGAATCTGCTGGAGCGCATAGACGAGCGTCTTCTGCGCCTCGGAGTAGATGACGGCGGACGCTTTGGCGTTCCAGAGGTTCTGGACGGAGAAGATGATGAGCGTCAGCCACGCGGGCTTGACGTTGGGCATGACAATCGTCCAGAAAATGCGGAATTCCTTTGCACCGTCGATTTTCGCGGACTCAATCAGCGACATGGGCAGCCCTTCCATGAACTGCTTCATCAGGAACAGCCCAATCGGCGCGGCGAACGCGGGCAGGATGACCGCCCAGTGCGTATCGACAAGGTTCAGGCGCGTCATGGTCAGGTAGTTCGGTATCGCGGTGACGTAGCCGTTGAACATCAGTGCCGTCACGACGAGGGCGAAAAACTGCTTGCCGAGCGGGAAATCGTACTTCGCCAGCACATACGCCGCGAGGGATGCAATCAGCAGATGCCCCAATGTACCCACGAGGGTGATGACGACGGTGTTGGTGATGTAGCGCGAGAAGGGAACCCAGCTCTGCCCCATCGTGACGAGAAGGTCAGAGAAGTTGTCGATGGTGGGGTGGCGCGGGAAGAGCGTCGGCGGGAAGCGGAACAGCTCATCCAGCGGTTTCAGCGAGGACGAAATGGCGAACACCAGCGGAAACGCCATTGCACACGCGACGAGGAACAGCAGCAGCCCCACCAGAAAGTCGCCCACGCGGGAGCGGTTCGGCTTCTTGTGGCGCATGTTCGACTTCTTCGTCAGCTTCAGTACCTTCTGCGGCAGCTCAATCGGCGTGCCGTCCGGTCTGACTGGACCTTTGTAGCTGCGGACATTGATGGTACTCATGTGCCAATCCTCCTCAGAGCGCTCTGAATCAGCTTGTTGCACAGAATCATCACCAGGAACAGCAAGGTGGCGATGGCGGAGGCATAGCCCATTTCAAAGCGGGTGAAGCCATAGTCGAACAGGTGGGTGACGACGGTGTGCGCGGCGTAATCGGTGGAGGGGAAGCCCGCCAGCGCCATCGGCACATCGCACACGCCGAACGCGGACGTGATGGACATGACAGCGCCGAACATCAGCATCGGCTTCATGTTCGGCAGGGTGATGTAGTACAATTCCTGCCAGCGGTTGCGGATGCCATCCACATAGCCCGCCTCGTACTGCGAGCGGTCAACGCCCTGCAAGCCTGCGACGAAGGAAAGGAAACCCGTGGACATGCTCATCCACAGCGTGACGATGATGATGACCGGCATGATGTAATCCGGCGTCGTCAGCCAGAGAATCGGGGCGTTGAGAATGCCCAGCTTCATCAGGATGGCGTTCAGGTAGCCGTACGCGTCGCCGCGGAAGATGATAGAGAAGATGTAGTAGGCATTGCCCGCAATGGACGGCGCGTAGAAGATGACGACGGCAATCGTGCGCACCCAGCGCGGCAATTCGTTGATGAGCCACGCGAAGCAGAATGACATGATGTAGCCCACAGGCCCTGTAATCACCGCCAGCAGGAACGTGTTTTTCACGGCGGTCAGGAAAACATCATCCTTCAAAATCAGGGTGATGTAGTTGCCCATCCCGATGAAGCGCGCGGGCTCCAGAATGTTGTTGTAGGTGAAGGAGTAGTAGATGGAGATGAGCATCGGGAGGATGTAGAAGGTCAGAAACAGCAGGGCGTAGGGCGCCAGAAACGCATAGCAGAACTTCATGTGCTTTGCTCTGTCCCACGCGATGCACGCATTGCGCTGTCTCAGCGCAAAGTACTTTTTCCAGAACGCGGTCATGACGAATGCTTCCTCCTTTCGCTCAGGGCGTCTCTTCGTCGATCGGCAGACCGAACTCCAAGCGCTTCTTATTGATTTCCTCGTTGATGGTGCGCGCGTAATCCAGCAGGGTTTCGCGCGGGTCGGTCTTGTCGTTGGTCACTTTGCGCACGGCGTTGGTCATGTGGCGCGTGGTGTAGTAGCCGCCGGCGACTTCGCGGAAGCCGACTGCCCACGTCATCTGTTCGCGAATGACTTTCAGCTGAGCTTCTGACCAGGAAAGCTGCTCGATGGCGGCGATATTCGCGGTGGCGTAGCGTGCGGACGACCCCAAGACGGCTTCAATCTCGCGTCCGAAACGCACCTGCGCGTCGGTGGACGTCCACCACTTCATGAACTGCCACGCATTCTGTTTTGTTGTTTCGCTGTCGGTGGCAATCATCATGCAGCAGGCGCCCTGCGAATGCCCGGAGTGATCCACATAGGTGCTGCCGTCCTCTGCCGTGCGGGAAGTGCCGGGGAGAATCGCAATGTCCCACAGGCCGCGGATTTCCGGTGCGGAGACGGTCAGGGTGTTGAACGTCGTGTAATCGAAGATGCCCAGCGGCATTTCGCCGGAGCGGAAGCGGCTCACGAAGTCGAAGATGGTCGGCAGACCGTAGTCATTGTAGAGGCTGGTGTAGCGCTCAAACGCCTGCACACCCGCTTCGCTGTTGATGGTGGTGTGGGTCGCCGAATCGTTGTAGAGCGCGCCGCCAAGCTGGTAGAGCATGGCGTAATAAGAAGAGAGATTCGGGGCGGCAATGTCGGGGTAGGGGATGCCGACGGACATGTTCGCCCCCTGAATGGTGGGCAGCATGGCAATCAAATCATCCCACGTTTCCGGGACGGACAGCCCGTATTCTTCCAGAATGTCGCTGCGGTAGAAGAGAATCGAGCACAGCTGCGTCTCCGGCAGCGCGTACAGACCGCCGTTGAAGCTGAACGCGGCGTAGGCGCTGGGGTAGAATTGGTCGAGGACTTCCTGCAAATCATCGAACTGCGTCAAATCCTCCACCGCGTGGCGAAGCGCGTAGTTGACGGGGTTCCAGCTGTCGGTTGAAATGACGACATCCGGGCCGTTGCCCGCGACGACGGCGTTCAGCAGCGCGTTCGGGTCAACCAGCATGACGTTGACGGGAATGCCGGTAGACGGTGTGAAGGTGTCATCAACCATGGTTTTGAGGACGGTAGACTGGTCACGGCCGGTCAGAATCCACACTTCCAGCACGTCCTCGCTGGCATCGTACACATCGCCCAAGGCATTGTAATCCACGAAATACGACGTGACGCAGGATTTCAGCTCATGCAGCGCGCGGTCGAGAAAATTCTCCGACGGCTGCGGCACGGTCACGCCGTCCGCGGTGATGGCAATCAGGTCAATATCCAGCTTGACCTGCCGCATGTTCTGCATCGACGTGCCGAGGGAGGTGATGTTGTCCTTGAAATTCGTGAAGGCTTCGGTAATCTTCGCCGGATCTTCGACGAAGGATTCCAGCTGCACCGCCAGCGTCTGCGCGACGGCAATGCGGTCGGATTTCTGTCCGGTGATGGCAACAGTCTCATCGACGAGCTTATAGAGCAGGCGGCTTTCCTGCGCCATCGCTTCGATGACCTCCGGATACACCTGCTCCAAGTGGTAATCGCGGTAGCGGTCGGGGTTCACGCCTGTCAGCACCAGCACACGGCGGTACATCTGGTTCAGGCGGTAGATGCTTTCCTCCATGTCGGAGAGAATCTGCCCCATGTCGCCCAGCGTCGCTTCCAGACGAAGCGTGTGATGCCCAGCGGAAAGGTAGAAGCGGTAGGGCGTGCCGGAATCATCCGACAATGTGTTCATTTCCCATGCCGTGGTGTAGGGGAAGGAGACGTTCTCCATACCGGAGAAGGGAATTTTGCCGTCCAGATAGAGGATACGGCTGGACACGCTGCCGCGGTTGTAGGTCTGACGGCCTTTGATGGTGATGTTGTACCAGCCGTTTTCCGGCACGTCGAAATCCCACTCAATCCACTGCCCCGCGTCGCGCCAGGCATCGCCGCCGATGTAGTTCAGCACCGTCCGGCGCACGTCGCAGGGAGAGGTGGCGGGGGAAGAACGGTCATAACGCGCGTACAGTGACGGGGAGGAACGCAGGGTGCTGCTTTCACCTTCCAGCACGAGGGCAAAGTCAGCAGGAACGCTGTTCTCCTGTGGCTGCGCGGCGGCATAAGCGGCGTAATCCGGCACTTTTTCGGGGGCGGTGAGCGAAAGCGCGGTCAGGAGCATCGGCTCGCTGGTCGCAATCAGGGTGACGGTGCTTTCCCCCGCCTCGAAATAAAAGCGGTACGGCTCGGTGATGTAGCCCATCGAATCGCGGCAGCAGGCGGTCTGCTCGCCGAACGCCTCCACCTGCGTCGGACGGATGTCATTGCCCTGCGAGTCCTGCCGCACTTCGCCGCCGTCGTGCCACAGGCGGGTGAAGGTCAGCGTATCCGCGCCATCGAAGGGTACTTCGCCGTTGATGCGCAGTTCGCGCTCCAAGTCCACGCCGCGTGCCGCCTCAGTGCGGTAGGTCAGGCGGATGTTGTAGAAACCGGTTTCCGGTACGGTGACGGCGAACGTTGCGGAAGAGCCGCTTTGCATCAGCAGACCATCCTTCTGTGCAGTCACGCCGTCCGAATCCACCGTCACCAGCGGAATGGAAACGTCCGAAGATGCGTCCGGAGCGCCTTCATGCGCGCGCAAATACAGCGAATAGGTGCTGCTGCGCCCGATGTCGCCAATCTGCTGCGAGAGGTCATAACCCTCGTATTTTGCCCGGTAGTTCTCCACGCCGCCGGACAGAACGAACCACAGCACCAGCGCCAGAACGACCGCCGTCAGGGCAATCCACTTCCCGTATTTGCTGCCAAAGGAACGCTCCATGTTTCCGTGCCTCCTTCAAACTGGAATTGAACCAATTTCGATACGTTGCAAATGAATAAAAACGGTTTGCTTTCAACCATATTATAAATTCAACGAGAGAAAAAAACTTCTTAAAATTTGCCCGTCTTTGGTTATAATTTGCTTGAAATGTGTTGCGCTTTGTGGTATGATGGAAAAAAAGACAAGGCAAAATGCGCAAATTTGCTCACGGACGATATGTGCCTGTACTTCACCCACCTGTATGATGGAAAAAAAGACAAGGCAAAATGCGCAAATTTGCACGAAAGGTTTGTGAAGAAATTATGAATAACCGAAGGCTCATTACGGAACACGAACGACCATTGACGGCATCCGGCTTCCGCGTGATGAAGGGCGAGCGGGAGTTTATCACCTACCAGCGGGACGTAACCATCCGCGTATGGCATCAGCCGAACCCGGACAGCTATGCGCCGCACTTTCATTCGGCCATAGAAGTCTGCGTGCCGCTGCTGGGCGGATGCGAGGTGGCGGTAAAGGGGAAGGAATATCATGTGCAGGCGGGGGAAGTGCTGTTTGTTCCCTCCGACGCGACGCACGCCCTGCGCATGACGGCGGGCAGCGAGCGTTACCTCATCATCTTTGAACCAATGCTGCATTTACGAATGAAGGAGTTTGCTGCGCTGCGCCCGATGCTGCGCCAGCCGATTTATCTCACGGCGGAAAGTGAAGCGACGCCCATCGTTCGCAAAACGCTGATGCAGCTGGTGGATGCTTACGAGGCGTACACGCCGCTGCGGAATTTGCGGTGCTATGCGCTGCTGATGGACGTATTCGCCACGCTGGGGGAATTGTATCTGCCCAATGTCGCCAACAGCGCGGAGATGAATGACATCCACCGGCGATTATCCGGCGAGGACGCTTTCAACCGTGCGCTGGATTACCTGAATAAAAACTACGCCGAAAACATCACGCTGGATGTGCTGGCAGACTACGCGGGGTTCAGCCGCTACACGCTCAGCCGCATGTTCAGCCGGCACACAGGCGCGACGTTCATCCAGTACCTGAATGCGCGGCGGGTGGATATGGCGGCGGAGATGCTCAGCCAGAGCGACCTGCCCGTGACGCAGGTTGCGCTGCGCGTTGGCTTTGGGTCGATTGCGACATTCAACCGCGTGTTCCGGACGCAGAAAGGGTGTACGCCAAGCCAGTATCGAAATGTGTATCTGGAGCTGAAAAAATAGCAGACACCAAATTGCGATTTCATAATATAAAAGGAGGACAATATCATGATTGCACAGACGCCCCCGATGGGATGGAACAGCTGGGACTGCTACGGCGCGGCGGTGGACGAGCCGACCGTGCGGCAAAACGCGGCGTACATGGCGGAGCATTTGCAGGTGTTCGGCTGGGAGTACGTCGTCGTGGATATTCAGTGGTATCAGCCGACCGCGACGAGCCACGCCTACGAGCCGTTTGCCGAACTGACGATGGATGAATACGGGCGCTTGCAGCCCGCGCCGGGGCGATTCCCGTCATCGGCGGGCGGAAAGGGCTTCAAGCCGCTGGCGGATTATGTGCATTCGCTGGGGCTGAAATTCGGCATCCACATCATGCGCGGGATGCCGCGGATGGCGGCGCACCGGCACTTGCCGATTCTGGGGTGCGGGAAGGGCTGCCACGAGGTCGCGAATCCAAACAGCATCTGCGCGTGGAATCCCGATATGTACGGCTTACGGTGCGATATGCCCGAAGCGCGCGCGTACTATGACAGCATCTTCCGCATGTACGCCGAATGGGGCGTGGATTTCGTCAAGTGCGACGACATCGCGCGCGAATATCCGCACTGCAAGCGGGAAATCGAGGTCATTTCCGCTGCTTGCCGCGCCTGCGGACGGGACATTGTACTGTCTTTGTCGCCCGGCCCTGCGCCGCTGGAACAGGCGGAGCATTTGAAGAAATACGCGAACATGTGGCGCATCACGGACGACTTCTGGGACGAATGGCGGCTGCTCAAGGGGATGTTTGAGCGGGCGGAGAAATGGTGCGTCCATGCCGCGCCGGGGCATTGGCCGGATGCGGATATGCTGCCCGTCGGCGCACTGCGGCAGTGCTACGACCCGAACGGCTGGACGAACTTCACGCAGGCGGAGCAGCGGACGATGATGACGCTGTGGTGCATGATGCGTTCGCCGCTGATGATAGGTGGGGAACTGACGAAGAACGACGACTTCACGCTGAAGCTGCTAACGAACCGGGATGTGCTGGCGATTGAAAAGACGAGCGCGTGCGCCCATCCGCTGTGGACGACGGAGGACGAAAGCGCGTGGATTGCGCCGCACAGGGACGGCGCGGGGCTGTATGTGGCGCTGTTCAATCTGTCGGAAGAGACGCGGACGGTTCGCGTGACAGGCGAAATGCTGGAAGGGACGTACTCGGAAGCAAGCGAATTGTGGACGGGGGAGAAACTGCATTTGGCGGACGGGGTGACGGCAACGCTGAGGAAGCACGATGCGGCGGTGTTTTGGGTGGAGTAAAACAAAAAATTGCTTAGAAATTACTGTGGAGGAAGTTGTAAATGATATTGCAAATGGCTGACCCGGTAAAGGAGCTAAAAGAGATTAGATTCACATCAGAAAAAGAGATGCAGCACTTTTGTGAAAAAAATATGGAGCAAATGTTGGGACTTCAATTTATCGCAAGTGAGTTTCGAGTTGCTCAGTTTCGATTTGACAGTGTTGCTTACAATCCAGTAAGTACTGCTTTTAACATAATCGAATACAAAAATGATAAGAATTTCAGTGTTGTAGACCAAGGATACAGCTATATTTCTACGCTTCTGCAGCATAAGGCTGATTTTGTCTTGCGATACAACCAGATATTCAATATTAACAAACGATTGGAGGACTTTGACTGGACACAGGTGCGAGTCTTATTTATTGCACCAAGTTACACGGTACATCAGCTTAATTCAATTAATTTCAATGACTTGCCAATGCAACTTTGGAGAATAAAGCGCTATGAACGTGGAATTATTCAGTTTGAACAGATAAAACCAACAAGTACGGTTGCAAGCATTTCAGGGTATTCATCAATGCCTGCGAACAGCGTTGCAACGAAAGTGACGTCAGCGATAGGCTCAGCAAAAGCTATGGAAGATGCAGCAAAGGAAATTATTGTGTATACGGAAGAAGAACGTCTTGCAGATGGTAGTGATATAACAAGAGAATATTATACAGAACTTAGAGATTATATACTCGCATTTGATGATGAATTGAAAGCGACAAAACTTTACATAGGTTTTTTTCTTCGAAATCGCTGTATATTCAGCATAAAATTGCAAAAGAACTCTATTTTACTATGGATCAATGCACTGTATGGCTCTTTGGATGACCCGAAACGTTTGATTACTGATGTTACACATAAAGGCCATCATGGCAACGGTGATTGCCAAATTAAAATCGACGACAGGGCAAATATAGGATATGTGAAAGATCTTATCAATGCATTCTATAAGATGAAAGCGGATGAGAATGTTTGAAAAAGCGGGTCGTGCTTCCCACATCAGGAAGCACGACCCGCGCCGTTATTGCCTATTCAGTTGCGGATTCCCTTAGTCCAGCAGTGCCTCGGACGCAACGCGCAGATCCGCATTCAGCTTCTCCGCGTCCGCCTTGTCGCTCGCGTTGGTGTTGACGTACAGCTTGATCTTCGGCTCCGTGCCGGACGGGCGCACGCAGACCCAGTTGCCCTTCTCCAGCTCGAAGTACAGCACGTCGGACTTCGGCAGACCCGTCGGTTCGACCTTTCCGTCCGCAGTGCGCGTGCCCTTCAAATAGTCGCGAACCGCCGTGACCTTCATGCCGCAGAGTTCCTTCGGGGGATTCTCGCGCAGGTCCTTCATGATTTCCTTCATGCGGGTCAAGCCGTCCTTGCCGGGCAGCGTCTTGCTGACGACCTTTTCCACGAAATAGCCGTATTCGCGGAAGATGGACTGCACATAATCATAGAGCGTGATGCCCTGCGCGGCGCAGGCACAGGCGACCTCGGCAATCAGCAGGGAGGCGTTCACGCCGTCCTTGTCGCGCACGAACGTGCTGGACAGGAAACCGTAGCTCTCCTCGAAGCCGAAGAGGAACGTGTGAGAGCCGGTGTCTTGGAACTGCTGAATCTTCTCGCCGATAAACTTGAAGCCCGTCAGCGTCTCGAACATCTCCACGCCGAAGGAGGCGGCAATCTTGTTCGCCAGCGACGTGGACACGATGGACTTCACCGCCGCACCGTTCTTGGGCAGCGTTCCCTGCTTCTGCTTGGTGGAGAGAATGTAGTGCAGCAGCACGCAGCCGATCTGGTTGCCGGTCAGCAGCTGCCAGTCGCCATTGCCGGTCTTGACGGCGACGCCCAGACGGTCGCAGTCGGGGTCAGTGGCGAAAATGACCTTCGCGCCGACTTCATCCGCCAGCTTGATGGCAAGGACGAACGCGCCGGGGTCTTCGGGGTTCGGCACCTTGACGGTGGAGAAATTCGGGTCGGGCAGCTCCTGCTCCTTGACGACGGAGACGTTGCTGATGCCGACTTCGCGCAGGATGCGGCGAACCGGCACGTTGCCCGAACCGTGGATGGGCGTGTAGACGATGGAAAGCTTGCTGCCTTCCTCGGCAAGCAGTTCCGGCTGGATGCACAGCGTCTTGACCTGCGCAATGTAGTCGTCATCGACTTCCTTGTTGCCGATGATTTTCAGCAGCCCCTTCGCCTTGGCTTCTTCTTCATCCATCAGCTTGCAGTCGGTGTAGGGGGTAGAACGGATAAACGCGGTGATGCCGTCCGCGGCTTCCGGGCCGACCTGCGCGCCGTCTTCGGCGTAGACCTTATAGCCGTTGTATTGCGGCGGATTGTGACTGGCGGTGATGACGATGCCGGCGATGGCGTGGAGGTGGCGAACCGCGTAGGACAGAATCGGGACAGGGCGAAGCGCGTCAAACAGATACGCCGGAACGCCCTCCTGCGCCAGCACGAGCGCCGCATCGCGGGCAAACTCAGCGGAGAAGCGGCGGCTGTCATACGCAATCACCACGCCGCGCTGCGCTTCCTGCGGATTCTGCAGCAGGTACTTTGCCAAGCCCTTCGTTGCCCGGCGGACGTTGTAGCGGTTCATGCGGTTCATGCCTGCACCCAGTACGCCGCGCATCCCCGCTGTACCGAAGGAAAGCTCGGTATAGAAGCGGTCTTCGATTTCCGCGGGGTCATTCGCAATTGCCTTCAAATCGGCAATCGTATCGGCATCGGCGGCAAAATCATGCAGCCATTGTTCATAAGCGGTCTTGACGTCCATAGGGGTACTGCCTCCTTATTTTTTCGCGTCCGCAGCGAAAAAATCTGCGGGACACGTTCGGTTAGCTGTCTTTATTATACCGTTCTCCGCCCGATTTTTCAAGGTGGACGTGCGAAAAAAACAACCGTCCGGCGGGAAAAAACGAAAATTTCGCCACAGAAACCGTCTTTTCGATGAACATTTTACATTTCCAAGGGGCGTGCACCTTGACAGAAGGGGCTGTTAACGAGTAAAATAGGATAGGGTATGTGGTTCCATTTCCAAGGGAAGTGGACAGGCATGATTTCTGCTCGATGCGTCCGCCTTTTCCGGCGCATGGCGCGGAAGGAGGAAGGGCGGCTGTGCGCTGCCCGATGGGGATATGATGAAGAAACGGATTTTTGCGCTTTTCTGTGCTCTGCTGATGCTGACGGGACTGGTGAGCATTGCCGGGGCGGAAAGCACCGCCAGCACGCTGCCGATTAAGGTGGAACTGGATTTCTCCAAGTACCAGTTCACCGCGCCGGAGGAAATTACCGTCACGATTCGCGTGACGAACGTAACGGACGAGAAGTTCACGTCCCCCGTGTCGGTGCTTGACCCCAACGGCAGCATCATCGAGGCGTTCGGCACGCCGCTGCTGGACGCGGGCGCGAGCCAGAGCTGCACGATTGCGTGGAACGTGACGCAGGCGGATTTGAACGCCGGACAGCTGGCGTTCCGCGTGCGCTATCCCCGCAAGGATGAAAACGGCATCGTTTCCAACGCGAGCAACAACTTTGTCAAGCGCATTTCGCAGGTGCAGGCAGAACCGGAAATTCAGGTCAGCCGCACCATCACGCCCGGTATCGCCCGCAAGGGACAGGAAGTGAGCGTGGTGTACGAAATCCGCAACGTCGGTACGGTGGATGTGACGGGCGTGCGCATCAAGGAGTCCTCCGCTGTTTCGTCAAACACGGCGAGCATCGGCGCGATTCCGGCGGGCGAGAAGAAGTCGCATACCTTTACCGTGACGATGGGTACGAAGAACATCACGTCCAACGCGACTGTCACCTACTCCGCGGGCGGCAAAAGCTACACCGAGAAGGTGGCGGATGCGACCATCAAGTACGGCACGGTCAACCTGACCGCAACGCTGACCGCCGATCGCAAGGGCGGCAATGTCGGCGATGAAGTCAAGCTGACGCTGACGCTCAAGAACACGGGCAAGAAGAACATCACGGGCATCACCGTCACTGACCCGACGCTGAACACGGTGTTTACCGATGTGACGGTGGACGCGGGCAAGACGGTCAAGCTGGAAAAGACCATCACCATGACTGAAACGGCGGAATATCAGTTCACTGTGACGGGCATGGAGGGAACGACCGGCATTGAAACGGCGACGGGCCGCCTGCCGCTGACCGCCATTGACCCGGCGAAAGCACCCAGCTTGACGGTGGAAACGACTGCCAGCACGGATGTTGTGTTCACCCTGCCGTCGGTCATCCGCTTCACCACCACCGTGACCAACACCGGCAATTATGACGCGAAGAAAATCACCGTCTCGTCCTCAGGCGTGTCACTGGCGAGCATTGCCCAGCTTGCGCCCGGCGAGTCCTTCACGACGATGCGCGACGTGCAGGTGAACATGGTGGGCAAATTCCGCTTCGACGCGACGCTCAGCAACGAACTGGGCGAAGCTACGACCTTTGAGGGCAACATCATTCAGGTGCAGCAGGCAGCGCCGACGAGCGCGCCGACGCAGGTGCCTGTCACCACGCCGCAGCCCTTTGTGGCGGAGGAGCTGCCCACGGAGGACACCTTGCCTGCCGCCGTGACGACCTTCCAAGGTGTGCTGACGACGCTGTACTACATCTTCGCGGTGCTGGCGGTGATTTCTGCCGTGCTGCTGGCAGCGAGCATCGCCGGGCGCGTGATGAATCGCCCGAAGGATGGGCAGGAGCAGCTGCAGCTCAGCGAACGCCGCAATTACACCGAGGAAGTGCCGGAAGACGAGCGCGTGATGATTGCGGACGAAAGCGAGAATGCGCCGGAAGCCGAGGAAAAGCCTGAAACGGCAGAAACGGCGGACGCAGTGCAGACGGCGGACGACGTGGCAGCAAACGAAAAGCCCGCAAGCGCCGAGGCGCAGCAGGTCTTTACCGCGGACGATATGGCGGAAGACGGCGATGCCATGGAGGACGCGAAGGCGCAAATCTACGGCCGCAGCAAGCGCGGACGCCAGTAATACGGATTTTTTTGCCCCGGTCAGCGAGAAAACGGCTGACCGGGGCTTTGTGTCACTTTGTGACGATTTCGTAACATTTTTCGCGAAGGGCATGTTTTTCTTTGCTTTTTGCGCGGAATATGGTATAATAAGAAACTGATTTATCATCCCTCGATGCAGGTGGAAAATCGGGGATGACATTCGCCTGACGAGGAGGACGAAACTGTGTTTGACAAGCTGATGAATTCCTACTACTACGGCAAGAGCGGCAAAGGCGACTACACGCCCGACGACCTGCCGAAGAACCGCTGGCAGCTGTTCCTGGAGATGCTCCGCACGCGCATGAGCGGGCTGTGCCGCATGAACCTGATGTACTTCGTGGCGTGGCTGCCCGCGATGATTGCGATTGCGCTGTGTGTCGTCAGCTTGATTATGACGCTGGCGGGCACGGTGCAGGTGGACGAGACGGGTGCAGTCATTGACGCGATTGACCAGACAGCCCTCCGCGAAGCCATGCAGACCAGCAATGACATGATTTTCGTCACGCTGCTGATTCTGATTCCGTGCATCGCCATTACCGGCCCGTTCACGGCGGGACTCAGCTACGTCACCCGCAACTGGGCGCGCGACGAACACGCCTTCCCGTGGGCGGACTACAAGGATGCCATCAAGGCAAACTGGAAGCAGGGGCTGCTCGTCAGCACGATTACCGGCTGTGTGCCGTTCCTTGTCTACATCTGCTGGCGCTTCTATGGTGATATGGCGGTGGGAAACGCCGTGTGGGTCATCCCGCAGATGCTGATTTTGATGCTGGGCATCCTTTGGGCGCTCGCGGTGACGTACATGTACCCGATGATGGTGACGTATCAGATGAATTTCCGCACCATCATCCGCAACAGCTTTATCCTCGCGGTCGGGCGGCTGCCAGGCAGCGTGGGCATTCGACTGCTGCACTGCGTCCCGACGGTGCTGTTCACCGTGATTTTCCTGCTGACGATTCAGCCGTGGGTGCTGCTGCTCCTGTTCGCGTACTACCTCGTGTTCGGCTTCGCGTTCAGCCGCTTCATCACCGCCAGCTTCACCAACGCGGTGTTTGACAAGTACATCAACTCCCGCATTGAGGGCGCGCAGGTCAACCGCGGCTTGTCGCAGGAGAATGACGACGATGATGATGACGACGAGCAGGAAGAAGAGCGCGAACTGAAGCCGTGGGAAAACGGCTACACGGACAAGCGGTAATCCGCATGAAGCGGGCGCAGGGTGTGCAAACTACTGCTATACGCTATAACAACCTGCAATAAAGGGGAAACCGAAGGGGTCAAGGGGGCGAACGGAAAGCCCCCTTGTCGCCTCCGCAGAGGCGAACCCCCTGCAACATTGCAGATTGTTAATGTGAGAAAGGAGAGCAGAGAATGCAAAGACCTTGGCGCCTGCCCGGCAAGCTCCGCCGCAAGTACGAAACGGCGGAAGCCCTCGGGCTGACAGAAAAACTCCGCGACGTCGGCTGGGCTGGCCTGTCCGCGAAGGAAGCGGGCAGAATCGGCGGTACGATGCGCGGAAAAAACAGATAATCAGGCAGGAAAACGAATGTATACAGGATTTGCGGAAGTTTACGACATGCTGATGAACGACGTGCATTATGGCGCGTGGGCGGATATGTATGCCCGGATGATGACGGCTTACGGCATCCCGCGCAATGCGAAGGTGTGCGAGTGCGCGTGCGGCACGGGCAGCCTGACACTGCCCTTGCAGCAGCTGGGCTATGAGATGATGGGCATCGACCTCTCGCAGGAAATGCTCTGGCAGGCGGCGCAGAAGGCGCGCAAGGCGGGGTTCGGCATCCCGTTCATCCGGCAGGACATGCGGCAATTGCGGCTGCATCGCCCGGTGGACGCGGTGCTGGCGACGTGCGACGGGGTGAATTACCTCCTGCAGGACGTGGACGCGGCGGCGTTCTTCCAATCCGCATGGGAAGCCATCAAGCCCGACGGCGGGCTGTTCTTCGATGTGTCGACCCCTTATAAGCTGGAGCACCTGCTGGGCAGCCAGTTCATGGGCGAAGACCGCCGGGACGTGACGTACATGTGGCAGAACAGGTATTTTCCGGAGCGCCAGCAGGTGGAAATGCACCTTGCTATCTTCGTGAAAGAGCCGGACGGGCGGTATCGGCGGATTGACGAGGAGCAGGTACAGCGCGCGTATCAGGCGGAGAAGCTGGTGGCGCTCTTGCAGTCGATTGGTTTTGTGGATGTGCGGGTGTTTGGGACGAATGCGCTTACGCATCCCGCTCCGGAAGAGCATCGGTGGCATATCGCGGCGCGGAAGCCGGAGTAAAGGGAAGGGATTCCCTTTGCGGGATTTCCTTCGCAGGTAGCGTCTGTGCTGCTTGATTTTTCATGTAGCAGGGGGAATCGCCTCTGCGGAGGCGAAATCCCTGCATAAACACGCGGAAGAAGTATGCAGACGCGCGCAACTGAATCGCGCGAAAGGGTCAAGGGAGAAACTCCCTTGCAGGGTGCAGGGGCAGCGCCCCTGCCGGAGTCCAGAGGCAGAGCCTCTGGTAGGAGGTACTTGTTATGAGTGAAGAAATGATAGAACGGCATCAAGGGGACGAAATGATTCGCCTGACGCTGATGGATGGTCAGGTGCGCGTGATGATGTGCGAAACGACGCAGATGGCACAGCGCGCGGCGGATATTCATGGCGCAACGCCTGTCTGCACGGCGGCGATGGGGCGGCTGATGACCGCGACGAGTATGCTCGGCGTGATGATGAAGGGCGATAATGAGTCCGTGACGGTCAATGTCCACGGCGACGGCCCGATGGGAACCATCGTGGCGGTGGCGAATCACGGCGACGTGAAGGTCTGCGCGGATGATGCGCGGGTCGAACTCCCCCTGCGCGCGGATGGCAAACTTGACGTCGGCGGAGCGATCGGGCATACCGGGCGCATGACCGTTATCAAAGACTTGGGACTGAAAGAGCCGTATGTCGGCACGATTGAACTGGTCAGCGGCGAACTTGGCATTGATTTCGCGCAGTATTTCACCGTGTCCGAGCAGCAGCCGTCGCTGGTGTCGCTGGGCGTGCTGGTGAATGGCGACGTGGTGCTGAAGGCGGGTGGACTGCTCGTTCAGCCGATGCCGGGGTGCGAGGAGGAGACGATCGAGCAGCTTGAACTACGCAGCCCGATGTTTGCCGACATCAGCCGCGAAATGACCGAAGCGCCCAAGGAGCAGCTGCTGGAAGACTGGTTCCGCGGCATGAAGCCGGTCGTCCTCGACCGCACGCCCCTGCGCTATCACTGCGGATGCAGCCGCGCGCGCATGGAAAAGGCGCTTATTTCGCTGGGACGCAAGGAATTGCAGACCATCATCGACGAGGATACCGGCGCGGAGCTCGGCTGCCATTTCTGCCATCAGCAGTATCAGTTCACGACGGAGGAACTCAAGCAGCTGCTGGAAAAAGCAACGCGGGAATAAGGAGAATACAGCATGAAGTGCATCAATTTTGACGAGCGGTTCGCGGATTTCACGGCGAAGTGGATGAAGGAGCACCGCGGCGAATATAAGACCTACGACGAGATGGAGGACGATCTGCCTCGCGTGTACACGGAGTTCCTGAACATGCCCGCGAAGTGGCTCGACGGTGTGACGCCCGGCGCGTACTTCACGCAGTTCGAGGACGCGAAGGACTTGGTGGACTGGATGGTGCAGTACTGCCAGAAGGACATCCCCGTGCCGGATATGCTGATGGAGCAGATTCAGGCGGTGGGCCGCCCGTGCGAGAAGCGCCTGCTGACCCTCCTGCGCGACGAAAGCGACGCCATCCCGGAGGAGGCGCGCATGACCGCTATCGGACTTCTGCGCGACATGGGCAGCACCTTGCCGAAGATGCTCTACATCCAGTGGCAGCTGAACCGCGAAATGAAGGATGATTTAGCGGACAACGCGCTGGACAGCCTGCGTGACATGGGCAAGGAAGCCTTGCAGCCGATGCTGGAAAACCTGAACAAGGCGAACGAAGCCGGTCAGGAAGCGCTCTTGGATGTGCTGGCGAACTTCCCCGGCCACGAGAACGTGTATCAGCTGGCGGTGCGCCTGTTCGAGAAGAACCCGAACCGCCGCGCCCTGTTCGCAAGCTATCTGGCGAAACTGGGCGACCCGCGCGCGCTGCCGGTGCTGATTGCCGCTGCGAACGAAGAAAACTGCCGCTACATGGACTTTATCGAGCTGCGCGCCGCCATCGAGGAGCTGGGTGGCGAAGCGCCGGAGCGCGAGTTCTACGACGACCCGGAATACGAGGCGCTGCACCCGATGGACGACGGGGACGATGACACGAACCTACAGTAAGGAGCATCCATGGTAACACTGGCAGATATTCAGAAAAACGAGGACATCAAGGCGCTCATCAGCGCGGGCAACCGCTATTTGGCGGCGATGGGCTTCACCGAGCACGGCCCACGCCACGTCAGCTATGTCAGCCGGACGGCGGCGGGCATTCTGGCAGCGCTGAACTTTTCGCCGCGCGAGGTGGAACTGGCGGCGATTGCCGGGTGGGTGCATGACGTGGGCAACTCCGTCAATCGGCATGACCACGGGCCGCTGGGCGCGGTGCTGCTGCTGCCTATCCTGCGCGAGACAGGCATGGCGATGGACGACGTGATGGAAATCATCACCGCGGTGGGCAATCACGAGGAGCAGAGCGGGTTCATCTCCAGCGCGGTTTCGGCGGCGCTGGCGCTGGGCGATAAGTCCGATGCGCACAAAACGCGCGTCCGCGGCGGCAAACCCGACCCGAACGACATTCACGACCGCGTGAACTTCTCCATTCAGGAGAACCGCGTGATTGTTGACCCGGTGAAGCGTATCATCCGCCACGAATTGACGATGGATGAATCGTCTTCGGTCATGGAATACCTGCAAATCTACATGAGCCGCATCGTTATGTGTGAACAGGCGGCGGCATTTCTGAAGTGCAGCTTTGATTTGGTTATCAACGGTCAAACCATCAACAATCGCCCCTGATGGAAGGAGGAAAGCACAATGCTATGCCCCAATTGCCACGCCTATGCGCCGTCGGACGCGGTTCGCTGCCCCCGATGCGGGATGCCGGTAAATCTGCCCGATGACGGCGAGAAGCAGGAGGACAGCGACCTGCTCTCCTTCCGGCAGGGGAGACATTTGGCGGCCCACCAGCAGGCGCCGCAGCCGCCTAAACCCCAGCAGCGGCGGCGCAGAAACGCCTCCCGTGCCATGGAGGAGGACATGCCCGACGCGCCCCAGGAAGCAGCCCCGCATGACGCGGAAAAGCGCGTCTATGGCGAGGATGAGCCGTTCTATGACAGCGAAATCCTCGACCCAAGCCATGCGCCGGAGGAGGAGATTGCCTACGGAAAGCGTGCCCCGCGTGTACACGAGAAAGGCCCGAAGCGTGCCGCAAAGTATTTGCAGCGAGGCACGAACTGGATGGTTGTGCTGGTCTGCGCAGTTGTGGCGATGCTTGGCCTTGCCTTTGGCGCGTACATGTTCCTGACAAAGACAGATCCCGGTCAGGTGCTGATGGCGCGCATGGGCAGGGAAGCGAACTCTGCCGCGCTCTGGCAGGTTGGTGAGGAACGCATGAACAACGGCGACCTGAGCGGCGCGATTGATTACTTTGTGAAGGCGAACGAGCAGGACGGCAAGGAAAACGCGAACGTCTCCGGTCTGCTGATGCTGGGCAATGCCTACGAGGCCAATGGCGAGCTGGACAAGGCGGAAGAAGTGTACGCCTACCTGTACACCGACATTGTGCCCAGTGCGTCGGACGCCTACCGCAATCAGGTGCGCATCTATCTGGCGCAGGGGCGCGAGAAGGAAGCGGCGGAGCTGCTGGCAGTCGCCTACAAGGCCACGGGCGTAACGTCCTTCAACACACAGCGCACGTCCATCCTGCCGCCGACGCCCGGCGCGAGCGTTACAGCGGGCTACTACACCGCCAAGCAGACGATTACCTTTGCCGTGGAGGAGGATTATGACGTGTACTACACGTTCAACGACCTGAATCAGCTGCCGGAGGAAGGCACGCTGTACACCGGGCCGATTGAACTGGGCGAAGGCGACTGGTCGCTGCGGGCAGTGAGCGTCAGCGGTGATTTGGTCAGCGATGTGATGAAGGGCAGCTACCAGATTTACATGCCGACGCCCTTGCAGCCGGCGGTTTCGCTTGCCCCCGGCACATACGACAAGCGCATCAGCATCACCCTGCGCCCCGGCACGCTGACGAAAGACCAGCTGGAGAAGAACCCCGGCTATGCCGCGACGCTCACGGACGAAGTGGCGCAGACCATCACCATCTACTACACCATCGACGGCTCAACACCCGACGAGGACAGCCCGCTGTACACCACGGGCGAAAAAATCAAAATGCCGGGCGGCAATGTGACGCTGAAGGCGATTTCCGTCAACGGGTACGGCAAATCCAGCACCATCAAGGAAGTCGGCTACAAGTTCAACAAGAAGCCGTGGATGAAAACGATGATGACGGTGGATGACACTTTGGGCGACTGGAAGCTCGGCACGACGACAAAAGAGGCTTTCACGCAAAAGTGCGGCGAGGGCACGGCGACGGAAACCGTGTACAATTACACCATCGGCATGGACATGGAAAAAGTCACTTACGACTGGGGCTATGCGTGCTTTGCGCGCCTGCGGACAGCGAATGTGCTGGTGGAGCTGTACATGACGCGGGACGAGTTTACCGCGCCGCGCAAGACGCAAATTGGCAGCACGGAGGATGAAGTCGTCAGCGTCTACAAGGATTTCGGACAGGTGGAAAGTCCATCGGGCAACCGCGGGCTGTATGAGAGCGAGTTCAACAAGGGCAAAATCTACAAGCAGGAGGATGGCACGAAAATCATCCGCTACCGCGTCGAAACCGGCGACAGCCACATTTGGCAGCTGGATTATGAGCTGAACACGAGTGGCACGGTGGATGCGATTCGGTGGTCGTATGAGCCGTAAGGCGGGGCTTTACGGTCGCCCTTTCGTTCCCTTCGCGGGGCGGGATGCTTTTGTCTCTTGACTTGCTCCGCCGCAGGGGAAATCGCACCTGCGGAGGCGACGAGAATGCTGTCTCCCAAAAAAGAAAAGCAGAAGCCGACATGATGCAGGCTTCTGCTTTTTTATGCACGAAACGTTTTCGGAAAATCCACTTGCGTAATAGCGTTTTTGCGTGCTGCACAGGTTTGGTTGACCGCAAAAAGCGCCGGGGATTCCTGAAAATGCGTCGAAAAGGCACTGATTATTCCGGCAAAATCACGAAAACGTGAACGAAACTGTGGAAAAACGATAGATAACAAATCAAATTCGAAAGATGGTGAGAATGAATGGAGCTTTCGTCGGATTCCCCACAAACGGAAATCAACGTGCTATAATGCCATCGAAAGGACGCGCGGAAGGCGAAAGACGCCGGAAAGATGGCGGAGCGCACCGGAGCGTCCCGAAAAAAAGCGTTTGAAGGGAGCAGGAAAAACAATGGGTGATATGCGGATTATGCTGGTGGACGACAACGGCGACCTTCGCCGGGGAATGCGCGACTATCTGGCGCGGCAGGAGGGCATGAAGGTGGTGGCGGAATGCCCGTCCGGTGCGGAGGCGCTCGAAGCGCTGGGCAAGGTGCGCGTGGACGTGATGGTGCTTGACCTTATCATGCCGCAGATGGACGGCTTCGCGCTGATGGAGGAAATCCGGCGGCAGCAGCTGGCGAATCCGCCGCAGATTATCGTCGTATCGGCGCTGGGGCGCGACGACTTCATCATGCGCGCGGTGCAGCTGGGCGCACGGTTCTACATGGTCAAGCCGTTTGACATGGCGTCACTGGCGGCGCGCATCCGGGAAAGCTGCGGGCAGGGCGTTGTGCCGCTGGGAACGACGCTGAACGCAAGCGCACGCTCACTGTCCATCGACGAAAAGCTGGCGAGCCTGTTCCTGACCATCGGGATTCCGGCGCACATCAAGGGCTACCAGTTCCTGCGGACGGCGGTGAAAATGGTGGTGGACAATCCGGACATGATCAACCGCATTACGAAGGAGCTGTATCCGAGCATCGGCAAGTGCTACAACACTTCCGCCAGCAAGGTGGAGCGCGCCATTCGCCACGCCATTGAGGTCGCGTGGAGCAGGGGACGCATCGATACGCTCAACAAGGCGTTCGGCTGCCGCGTAGCAACGAAGGAGGATAAGCCGACGAACGGTGAGTTCATTGCCATGCTGGCGGATAAGCTGTCGCTGGAGCAGCGGTCGGCATCGTAATTCTGGATAAATGACACAGCAAAAGCGCAAAAGCGAGTGCTTTTGCGTTTAAGCTGCGGAAAAACGGGAATTACTCCTGCGGCTTGGCGTTGCGCTTGTTGTCCTTCGTCATCTGCATGACGAGCAGGTTCATCGAGCGCTGCTGGTCATCATCCAGCTGGCGGAAGTTGAGGATGAGGCGGAGTTCTGCATCCGTCAGGTTCGTGGGGATGAGTTCGCCTGCCGCCGGGTCATGACCGACAAGATAGTCGATGGACACGCCGAAGTAATCTGCGATGCGGGTCAGAACGGCAATGTCCGGCTCGGTATCGCGGTTCTCATACTGGTTGATGGACTGCTGGCTGACCTTAACGAAATCAGCCAGAGCGCGCTGGCTCAGACCCTGAGCGGTACGGAGCGCTTTCAAATTCGCGAGCATAGTAAGGAACAACCTCCTGTTATTTGACGTCGAGTAGTGTGGTCTTTCATTATTATATCATAACACAATTGGTTTGAAAAAGCAATAGCAGAAATAAATGAAGTTATCGCGAAATCACGAAAAATCGAAAGAAATTCAAAGTAGTTACAGCAAGATGCCGTTTTTGCGCCATTGATGGCCACTTTGTGCATTTTTGCGCAACCACTTGACAAATTTCGCCATTCCTGCTATGATGAAAAAAACATCGTGCAGGGGGGCGGAAGTACATGATTTGGGGAATCGTGACGGCGGGAGCGGCGCTGCTGCTCATTCTGGTCGCCTTGCTGCACGCACAGCGGCGCAGGAATCGACTGGAGAAGGAAATGGTGGAACGCGCGCGGACGACCGACCTGTATCGCGCGCTGTATCCCGTGCTGCGGACGGCGAACCGCTGCTGTGTTGACCGCGTGCTGATTCGGCGGGACGAGGTGCGCATTGTGCTCTTTAAGCCGATGAACAGCGTGTACCGCTTCGTATTTGAGGAGCGCGGATTCGACCGTGTGAACGACCCGAAGGTGCTGAAGGCGCTCGCACTGGCGATTTCCGCGGACATGGATCACTTGCGTGACAACCGCTGCTATTCATTCAGCGTCCGGCAGGATATTACCGCGCAGGGGGACAAAGTGTATTGGTATGAATACAACATTCTGCCGTGCTACAAGGACACACTGACGAAGGCGTGGTATCATCAGCCGGAAGTGGAGGACGGGATTATTCGCTGATGAAGCAGGATTTCCCCGGAAAACGGCGAATATAAGGAGAAGAAAACGCGGAGCATCCTCCGCAGAGAAAAACAGGAGGCGTATTCTCATGGAGATTTTGTCTGTCTATGATTCGGCTTTCAAGCCCTACGGCCGCGTGGTGGAGGGCTATCCGACGGAAGGGCTCGTCAAGGCGCTCGCGACGACGCCCTGCACCGACGGCGTAGTGTACCTGCCGCGCGTGGAAGTGCTGCACAGCGCGCCGAACGCCGCGAAAATCGGCGAAGGGCTGTACGGCGGAATGCCCTATGAGCTGGGCTACTGCAACGGCCACAACACGAAGCTGAACTGCCTTGAGTTCCACCGCGACAGCGAGTTCAACCTCGGCACGGACGATTTCATTCTGCTGCTGGCGACGCTGTCCGATTTGGAGGACGGCGAGCTGGATACCGCGAAGGTGAAGGCGTTCAAGGTGCCGGCGGGCGTGATGGTGGAAGTGTACGCGACGACGCTGCACTATGCCCCGTGCCATGCGGATGCGAAGAAGGGCTTCCGCGTGATGGTGGCGCTGCCGGATCAGACGAATACGGATTTCCGGCCGGAGGATGGCGCGAATAAGCTGGATAAGACGCTGTGGGCGCGGAATAAGTGGCTGCTGGCGCATCCGGATAGCTCGGAAGCGAAACAGGGCGCAGCGGTGCTGTTGAAGGGTGAAAATATCGACATCGCGGGGGACATTTAAGGGAAAGTTAAAAAAAGAGGATAAACACGCGGGCAAAGCAGGGAAGAGAAGCCAACTCAATCGCGCGAAGGGGTCAAGGGGGGGACTTCGTCCCTTTCTCTTTCCCCTTGCGGGGTCAAGGGGCGGAGCTCCCTTGTGGGGTTTGGGGCAACGCCCCAACTGTTCCGCGGGTGACCAGTATGCCAAACGCGCTCAACAAAGGCGCAGGCAGCGAAGCGTCCCTGCCAGTAACTTTGCGCTCCCGCAGGAGCGCCCTCAAGCTGCTTTTTTCAACATCTATGCTGTGTCGCGCCAAATGGGCGCGACCCGATAGCCGCTCTGCCCGCATTCCTCCGATAGTTACCACCCCCATTTCCCCGAATTTCCAAATGCTGAATTTTTGAGGAAACCCCTTGCTTTTTGCCGCAGAGTATGATATACTGTCAAGGCTTGATGTGTGCATACTCCAACAAGGAGGTGGATTTCCATGGGTAAGTTTTGCGAGATCTGCGAAAAGGGTACGCTGAACGGCAACAACGTCAGCCACTCCAACCGTAAGACCCACCGTACCTGGGCGCCCAACGTGCAGAGTGTCCGCGTGGTGGTCAACGGTTCTGCGAAGCGTATGAACGTCTGCACCCGCTGCCTGCGCAGCGGCAATGTGATGCGTGCGCTCCCCAAGACCCACGAGGAAGCGTAATCGTCCGCAAGGGTGGTTCCGTCACTTCTCAAGTAGAGTTTGCATCAATTTCCTCCGTCTGTTGTGCGACAGGCGGGGGATTTTTGCATGGGGGAAAATCCTCCTTGGGGCAAAAGGCAATGATGTTTGCGGCTTTGTGGGTTTAAGCAAGTTGATTTTTGTGTTGCAGAGGGTTTCGCCTCTGCGGAGGCGACCAGAGGGCAGTGAGAACAGACGAAGTCTGCGGTCGCCCCCTGGATTGCTTCGGATGCACATTTTCATAGTTGATTTTTTGTGTTGCTGGGGGATTCCGCTCCTGCGGGAGCGGGAGTTTGTGCGCAGGGACGCTTCGCTGCCTGCGACCAAGGTGCCATGCTTGACTTTTCTCTTTGAGTAGGTTTAACGGTGTAACAGTTGGGGCGTTGCCCCAAGCCCCACAAGGGACGCTGTCCCTTGACCCTGCAAGGGGGATCCCCCCTTGACCCCTTCGCGCGATTGAGTTGGTCGCTTTTCCCTGCTTTGCCCGCGTGTTTATCCTTTTTTCTTTTCCCCTATCCTCCCCCTGTTCGCCTTTACAAGCGAACAGAAATCTGCTATCATGAGGGGGAAATGCAATCCTTGTCGGGAGGTGCTTCCTATGAATGTTGACCAGCTGGCGGAATCCCTCCGCAATGACCCTATGTTTATGCAAAACGTTGTCCGTTGGGATGTCCTTCCGGCGCGTCCGGCGGTGTATGAGCCGTTCCCGGATTCTCTTGATCCGCGGCTGCTTCCTGTGCTGGAAAAACGCGGGGTGCATCAGCTGTATCGCCATCAGGCGCACGCAATCCGCGAGGTGCTGGCGGGGCGGGATGTTGTGGTCGTTACGCCGACGGCCTCCGGCAAAACGATGTGCTATAACCTGCCGGTGCTGTCTGCCATTTTGCAGAACGATGATGCCAGAGCGCTGTACCTCTTCCCGACGAAAGCACTCTCTGCTGATCAGGTCAGCGAACTGTATGAGCTGATTGAGGCGATGGGCGTTGATATCAAGACGTATACCTATGACGGCGATACGCCCGGCGCGGCGCGAAAGGCGGTTCGGCAGGCGGGGCATATCGTCGTGACGAACCCGGATATGCTGCACAGCGGGATTCTGCCGCACCATACGAAATGGGTCAAGCTGTTTGAGAACCTGCGGTATATCGTGATTGATGAAATTCATACTTATCGCGGCGTGTTTGGGTCGAATCTGGCGAACGTGCTGCGGCGGCTGCTGCGCCTGTGCGATTTCTACGGCAGTCATCCGCAGTTCATCCTGTGCAGCGCGACGATTGCGAACCCGAAGGAACTGGCGGAAACGCTGACGGGGCGCGAGGTCAGCCTGGTGGATGATAACGGCGCGCCGATGGGCGTGCGGCACTTCGTGTTCTACAATCCGCCGGTGGTCAATCGGCAGCTGGGCATCCGCAAGGGCGTTTTGCAGGAGACGCGGCGGATTGCGGGGCTGCTGCTGCAAAACGGGATTCAGGCGATTACGTTCGCGCGGTCGCGGCTGGCGGTTGAGGTGCTGACGAAGTACCTGAAGGACATGGTGCGCGACCCGCTGGGGAACGCCGGACGGGTGCGCGGTTATCGCGGCGGGTATCTGCCGACGGAGCGGCGAGAGATTGAACGCGGGCTTCGCGCGGGACGGGTGGACGCGGTGGTGTCCACGAACGCGCTGGAGCTGGGCATCGACATCGGCGCGCTGGATGCGTGCGTGCTGTGCGGCTATCCGGGAACAATCGCGAGTGCATGGCAGCAGGCGGGGCGCGCTGGGCGGCGCAAGGGGACGTCCATCGTGTTCTACGTTGCGTCCTCGGCGGCGCTTGACCAGTACATCGTGTCCCACCCGGATTATCTGATGAAGCGCTCGCCGGAGAACGCGCTGCTGAATCCGGATAATTTGTATATTCTGCTCAACCACTTTAAGTGCGCGGCGTTTGAACTGCCGTTTGAGGACGGCGAGGGCTTGGGGAATGCGCCCGGAGCGCCGGAACTGCTGGAATACCTTGATGAGGCGGGGATTCTGCGGCACGTCGGCGGGCGGTATCACTGGTCGGCGGAGGATTTTCCGGCGAGCGAGATTTCCCTGCGGTCGGCGCGGGCGGAGGAGAATTTCGTCATCATCGACACGACCGATCCGGCGAACCACCGCGTCATCGGCGAAATGGACCGCTACACCGTGCCGATGCTGCTGCACGAAAACGCGATTTACATGCACGAGGCGCAGCAGTATCAGGTGGAAAAGCTGGATTTCGATGCCTGCAAAGCGTTCATCCGCCGCGTGGACGTGGGGTACTACACCGACGCGAACTTGAACGTGACGCTCTCCCTGCTGGACAAGGAAAAAGAGGAAGAGCAGGACGGCGGGCTGACGGCGCTGGGCGAAATCCGCGTATCGACCTTGGTGACGATGTTCAAGAAGATTAGGCTCGATACGCACGAAACCTTGGGGTTCGGGCATGTGCGGCTGCCGGAGACGGAAATGCACACAACCGCCATGTGGTGGACGCTGCCGGATGCGCTGGCGGCACGGTTCGAGAGCGACACGCTGAAAAATGGCATGATGGGCGTGGCGAATCTGCTGCGGATTGTTGCGCCGCTGTCGCTGATGTGCGCGCCGCAGGACATTGCAATCGTCTATCAGGTGAAAAGCCCGCTGACGGACAAGCCGACGCTGCTGCTGTACGACAACATCCCAGGCGGCATCGGGCTGGCGCAGAAGGCGTATGCGATGCGGAAGCTCCTGCTGGAGCAGGCGCTGCAAGTTGTGCGGGACTGCGCGTGCCGTCAGGGCTGTCCGGGGTGCGTCGGGCCGGTGGGCGAAATCGGCGAGGACGGCAAAGCGACCGCCATCGCCCTTTTGGAGGCGCTGACGGAATGAATCTGCGAGACAAACTCAAAGCGATTGAAAAGCCGAAATCACCCCCGAAAGCGCCGGAAAAGCAGTTCACGGACTGCTACCACGGGCGGGAAATGCGCGAGTTATCCGAATTTCCCGGCGCGTTTGACCTTGACCTGTCTGCCCTTCGCCTGATGACGCAGGAAGAATTGCCGGACGACCTCGACCCGCGGAACATCCTCTATCTGGACACCGAAACCACCGGGTTTATGGGCGCGGGGACTGTCGCGTTCGAGGTCGGCATGGGCTGCCTGACGGATTCGGGATTCCAGATTCATCAGCTGGTGATGCGCGATTATCCGGAGGAAAAGTTTCTGCTGCAATCCATTGCGGATACGCTGATGGGCTACGACGCGATCTGCACCTTCAACGGACGGACATTCGACGTGCCGCTGCTGCGCGATCGCTTCCTGATGAACCGCATGGATGATTCGTGCCTTGACAAGCCGCACATTGACCTGTTGCACATGGCGCGGCGGGTTTTCAAACTGCGCCTGCAGCGGTGCAATCTGGGCAAGCTGGAAGAAGCGGTGCTGGGCATTCCACGCTTCGATGATTTGCCGGGCGCGCAGGTGCCGCAGCGCTTCTTCGACTACCTCAAGACGGGAAATTTTGACCTGCTGACGGACGTGCTGGAACACAATGCGCAGGACGTGGCGAGCCTCTGCGTGCTGCTGACGGCGATGGTGGAAATGTACCGCGCACCGGAAAACGTGCGGCACGACGAGGATGTGTTCTCAATGGGCGTGGCGCTGGAACGCTTTCAGCATGTGCCGGAAGCGCGGAAGTGCTATCAGCTGACGAGCGGCAATCTTCATGCGCAGGGGCAGGAGCGTCTTGCGCAGAGCTACCGCCGGGGCGGCGAGCGAGACGAGGCGGTAAAGGTCTGGCTGGGAATGATTGCGCGGCACGAGGGCGGAACGAAGCCCTACATCGAGCTGGCGAAGCACTACGAGCATTACGAGCGGGACTACGAGTCCGCGCTGGACATGACGCGGCGGGCGATGGCGCTGTCCGCCGAGCCGTCATTATTCGATCCGCCCTCTGTACAAGAGGAGCAAAATGCGCTACAATATCGGTATGACCGCCTGAAAAAGAAGGCAGCCAAAAACCGCTGAAGGAGAAACGACAATGGGATTCATGGCGACCATCAAGGCGCAGCAGGCCATGCGCGCGCACGGAAAAGGCGATCTGGAACAGGCAAAGAAGCTCTATGAGGAAGCTATTGACAAGGGGCTGATGTCCGCGCGCCCGATGCTGGGCTATGCGATTCTGCTGATTCGCGAGGGCAGCTACGACAAGGCGATGCCCCTGCTCATCAAGGCGCAGAAGTGCCCTGACCTCACGCCCGACCAGAAGAGTCAGCTTTTTGTGGATTATGCGGCGTGCCTGATGAAGAAGGGCGAGCTGGACAAGGCGATTCGCCTGCTGGAAAAGCAGCACAACCGCGCGCCGATTGGCCTGACCTATCAGACGCTGGGATACATGTACGTCGAGAAGTATTCGGGCGCAAAGCCGGTTGCGGAAGCTGTACCGGAGAAAGCCGCCGAAGCGCCGGAAATGCCCGACACGGAAGCATCCACCGAAGCAGCGGAAGAGCAGCCGAAAGCCAAAACGCAGGAGGACATTGACCGCGAATGGCAGGAGGGCATCGACAAAATGTTCGCCTTCATTCAGGAGTCGGTGGACTATGACGACGAAGACCCGGTGTGCCTGGACAACTTGGGTCAGGCGTATTACCGCGTGACGGGCGAGAAGGACAAGGCAAAGGAATGGTTCGAGAAGGCGCACGCGGAGAAGGATTCGCAGATTGACACGCTGTGGTTCCTGTCGCGCTATGATTTGGAAGCGGGCGACAAGGCAGCGGCGATTGCAAAGCTGGAAAAGGCGCTGGACGGGCGCTTCTCCCCGCTGAACTTCTGCACGAAGGATATGGTGCGGGAAGAAGTGGAGAGACTGAAAAAGTAAAGCAAAATCCCTGCATAAACACGCGAAAACATTATGCAGATGTCGCCAACTGAATCGCGCGAAAGGGTCAAGGGAGGAACTCCCTTGCAGAGGCAGAGCCTCTGGGGGCATATGATGTCAGCGGAGGGGGTGTATATCCTCTCCGCCAAGACCTGTTTTGGAGGAATCACCATGGAAAAGGAAACACTGATCGTTGTTGGGCTGGGGAATCCGGGCACGCAGTACGCCCATACCCGCCATAACGCGGGGTTCGATACGCTGGAAATGCTCTGCCGCAAGTGGGGTGTGACATTGAACAAGAACAAGTGCAAGGGACTGCTGACCGAAACGAATGTGGACGGCAAGCGCGTCGTCCTCTGCGCCCCGCAGACGTTCATGAACCTCTCCGGCGAGTGCGTCAGCGAACTGCTCAATTGGTATAAAGTGCCGCTGGAAAATCTGCTTATCATTTATGATGATATTGACCTGCCCGCCAGCCGCCTGCGCGTCCGCAAATCCGGCAGTGCCGGGACGCATAACGGAATGCGCTCCATCATCGCCCATACGCCGGGGCAGAATTTCCCGCGCGTGCGGGTCGGCGTGGGCGCAAAGCCCGATGGCTGGGACTTGGCGGACTGGGTATTGAGCAAGTACACCATCCGCGAAGAGCAAATCGCCATGCAGCAGGCGTTCGAGCGCGCGGCGGACTGCGTGGAGGACTGGGTGAAGAACGGTATTGACCATGCCATGCAGGAATACAATAAGACCGTGTAAGCACAGGCGTATTTTTCGTACCACGACTCATCCCAAGGAGCGCATATGAATCAGGCATTATTATCCGGCATTGCGTCGAAAGCGTATGACAAGCTGCTGAAAGCAACGGAAAGCAAACAGCCCATCGCCGTGACGGGGCTGCCGGACACAATGGCGGCGTATATCGCGTCAAAACTCTGCGCCGATACGGGCAAAAAGGTGCTGCTGATTTCCGGCAACGACCTCAAGGCGGCGCACGACGCCGAGGACGGTCAGCAGCTGCTGGAATCGGGCGTGGCGTGTCTGCCGGGCGGCGAAATTGACCTTACGCGCGGCGCGTCGAGCCACGAAAGCGCGTGGCGGCGGCTGGAAGCACTGGCAAGGGCGCAGGAGGGGGATATCCGCCTGCTCTGCACGAGTATGGACGCCGCCTTGCAGCGCATGGGCAGCGCCGACCGCTTCCGCGAAGAGACGATTCGCCTTGCTCCCGGCGACCGAATCGACCTGAACGACCTCATTCGCCGCCTGACCGCCATGGGCTACGAGCGCGTCAGCATGGTGGAGGGCAAGGGGCAGTGTGCCCTGCGCGGCGGCATTATCGACGTGTATCCGCCTGCGTGCAGCCAGAGTTTGCGCATTGAGTTTTTCGACGACGAGGTGGACTCCATCCGCGAATTTGACTGCATCAGCCAGCGCAGCCTTGATTCGGTGGAGAAATGCACGCTCACGCCCGCGACGGAGGTATTGCTTCCACCGGTGGATGCGGAAAAGGCAGCGCGGCGGATGCGGGACGCCATCGAGCGGCAGGGGGGCGACCTGACGCCCGCAAGTTCGACGCTCTTTTCGGATTTGCCGCCCCTGCCGGAGGATGACGCGGACGCGCCGGACTTTTTCGACAAGAACATCACCCCGAAGATTCGCGAAAAGCAGCAGACTGCCGCGCGCAAGGCGGAACTGGAACGCCGCCGCGCCCAGCTGATGGCAGACGCGGACATGCTGGCGGAGGGGCTGCCGTTCAAGCGCATTCGGGCGTGGCTGACCGTGCTGACGGACGATACTTACACGGTGCTGGACTGGTTTGAGCCGGACATTGTGGTGCTGAGCGACCCGAATCTGCTCAGGAAGCGCGCGGAAGAACGCCGGGCGGGCTTTGCGGAGGATCTCGAAGGCGCGATGAGCCGCGACGAAGCCGTCAAGGAGCAGGAAACCCTGCTGATGGACTGGGACACGCTGCTGCGGCATGTGCAGGGGTATGCGACGGTCGCGGTGACGGAGTTTCTGGAGGGCATGGCGGGCGTGGCGGTCAAGGATGCCGCTGATCTTGGCGTGCAGCGCGTGGCAGGGTATTCATCGCAGATTCGCCCGCTGGCGGAGGACTGTGACGGCTGGCTGCGCGAGGGCTACCGCGTGGCGGTGCTGTGCGGCGGCGTGGCGCGCGGTCAGCGACTGGCGGCGGCGCTGGAAGAACACGATGTCGCCGCGTCGTTCGCGGAGAAAATCGACAAGCTGCCGGAAGAATGTGTGCAGGTGCTGCCCGGCACGCTGACGCACGGCTTCATCTGGGAAGAAGCGCGCCTGATTGTCGTCAGCGACACGGACGTGTACGGTACGGGCTACCGCAAGGCGAAGAAGCGGCAGGCGGCGGGCGAGAAGATAGCCGCGTTCACTGACCTTAAGCCCGGCGACTTTGTGGTGCATGAGGAACATGGCGTCGGCATTTATCTTGGCACGGCGCAGATGAAAAACGGCGGCACGCGCCGGGATTATCTGCAAATCCAGTATCAGGGGAGCGACAAGCTCTATGTGCCGATTGAGGCGCTCAGCCGTGTGCAGCGCTACATCGGCAATCCGGCGAATCCCCCGAAGCTCAATAAGCTCGGCGGCGGCGACTGGCAGAAGCAGAAGGCGAAGGTCAAAGAGGGCCTGAAAAAGATGGCGTTTGACCTTGTGAAGCTCTATGCGCGGCGCTCGCAGGAGACGGGCTTCGCGTTCAGCGCGGATACGCCGTGGCAGCGCGAATTTGAGGACATGTTCCCCTACGAGCTGACCCCGGATCAAGAGCAGAGCGTGAAGGAAATTACGGCGGACATGGAATCGCCGCGCAACATGGACAGGCTGCTGTGCGGCGACGTGGGTTACGGCAAGACGGAGGTCAGCCTGCGCGCGGCGTTCAAGGCGCTGATGGACTCCAAGCAGGTTGCGATTCTGGCGCCGACGACGATTCTGGCGCAGCAGCACTACAACACGGTCTTGAAGCGCTTCAAGGGCTTCCCGGTCAAGGTGGACGTGCTGAGCCGCTTCCGCACGGCGAAGGAAACCAAGGACGTTCTGCGCCGCGTGAAGGAGGGCGAAATCGACATCCTTGTCGGTACGCACCGCATTCTGGGCAAAGACGTGCAGTTCAAGAACCTCGGTCTGCTGATTGTGGACGAGGAGCAGCGATTTGGCGTGCAGCATAAGGAAATCATCAAGAACATGAAGCATCAGGTGGATGTGCTGACGCTCTCCGCCACGCCGATTCCGCGCACGCTGCACATGTCGATGGTCGGCATCCGCGATATGTCTGTGCTGGAAACGCCGCCGGAGGAACGACTGCCGGTGCAGACGCGCGTGATTGACTACAACGACGGCGTGATTCGCGACGCGATTCTGCGCGAGGTGTCGCGCGGGGGACAGGTGTACTTCCTCTATAACTCTGTGCAGACCATCGGCGCGTTCTATGAACGATTGAAGCAGCTTGTGCCAGAAGCGCGCATCGGCGTGGCGCACGGGCAGATGCGCGAACACGGCTTGGAGGACGTGATGATGGACTTCTACGGCGGCAGCTACGACGTGCTGCTCTGCACGACCATCATCGAAAGCGGCTTGGACGTGCCGACGGCGAATACGCTGATTGTCTTTGACGCGGATCGCTTCGGGCTGAGCCAGCTCTATCAGCTGCGCGGGCGCGTTGGGCGGAGCAATCGGCAGGCGTATGCGTACTTCACCATCCGCCCGGAACGGAGTCTGTCCGAGACGGCGGAAAAGCGGCTGGAAGCCATCCGAGAGTTCACGGAGTTCGGCGCGGGCTTCCGTATCGCCATGCGCGATCTCGAAATCCGCGGCGCGGGCAATATTCTGGGGCCGGAACAGCATGGGCATCTGGCGACCGTCGGCTACGACATGTACTGCAAGCTGATGGAGGAGACGCTTCAGGAGGCGCGCGCGGAGCAGGAAGGTCTGCCGCCCGCGAAGCCGCACCTCGAAACGCGCGTAGACATCAAGGTGGATGCGTATCTGCCGGACGACTATGTACACGACGACCGGCAGCGGATGGAGATGTACAAGCGGATTGCGAGCCTGACGACGCAGGCAGACCGCGAGGACATCACCGACGAGCTGCTTGACCGCTTCGGCGAAGTGCCGCCGGTGGTGGAGACGCTGCTGGACGTGGCGCAGGTGCGCGTGCTGGCGAATCAGCTTGGTGTGTCGCTGGTGACCTACAAGCGCGGCGGCTTCCTCGTGATGAAGCTGAACGCGGAATACATGCCCGATCAGGCGGCGTTTATCCCCGCGATGGCGATGACGGACAAGCGCCTGATGCCCTCGACCACCGCGCCGGATGTGCTGCTGCTGGTTGACCCGACGCTTGGCGAATACGCGATGCTGTCCGAAGCGGTGAAGGTGCTGGGAAAGCTCAATGAGAATGTGGAAATGATGCTGAAAAAGCAGAAGAAGGGAGAAAAACATGAAAACACTTGATAAGCTGATGATGACGATTGTGGGCTTGCTGTGCTTCTGCGTCTCTGCGGCGGCTCTGATTTTCATGGATTTCAGCACGGAACACGGCGTGGTCTATGCAGACGCGCTGTACTGCATTCCCGTCTGCGTGCTGCTGCTTGCCTTTGCCGTGCTGACGATACTGAAATTCCGCACGGGCTATGACGGTAATCTGAAACTTGCAGGAATTGTCTGGGATGTGTTGTTCGTGCTTGCCTTTCTGCCGATTCTGGGCGTTCCCGCGATTACGCAGACAAGCGGCGCCTATGGGCTGCTCTGCAAGGTACTGTTCGTGCTGGTGCTGCTGATGCCGAAAGTTTGGATTCTGCTGCCGAAACGGGGCGAATGAGCGCATCAGTCGCGCTGCGTGCGAATCCCCCTGCAACATAAAAGACCAAGAAACATGGGTGTGTGCTGCGAAGGGGTCAAGGGGGCGACCGCAGACTTCGTCTGTTTTCTTTGCCCCCTTGTCGCCTCCGCAGAGGCGAAACCCTCTGCAACAAGAGCAATCAGCCACAAAAGAGAAGAACGCAAAAATCCTCCGAAGGAAAGTGATGAGCAATGCCGCAGGAAACCTTCCTGACCGCCGCGAATCCCCCCGCGCCGCTGGCGGAGCGCCTTCGTCCGCAGAACCTCGATGAGTTTGCCGGACAGGAGCACTTGATCGGCAAGGGCAAAGTCCTGCGCCGCATGATTGAGGGCGATTTGGTGTCCTCCATGATTTTCTGGGGGCCGCCGGGCGTGGGGAAAACCACGCTCGCGCAGATTATCGCCCATCAAACCAAGAGCCACTTCATCAACTTCTCCGCCGTCACCAGCGGCATCAAGGAAATCCGGCAGGTGATGGAGCAGGCGGAAAGCGACCGGCATTTCGGCGTCCGCACGATTGTGTTCGTGGACGAAATCCACCGCTTCAATAAGGCGCAGCAGGACGCTTTCCTGCCCTACGTCGAGAAGGGGAGCATTATCCTCATCGGCGCGACGACCGAAAACCCGTCCTTTGAAGTCAACAGCGCCTTGCTGTCGCGCTGCCGCGTGTTTGTGCTGCACGCGCTGACGGAGGAGAACGTGCTGGGGCTGCTCCACCGCGCCTTGCAGGACGAACGCGGCTTCGGCGGGCAGAAAATCGACATGGCGGAGGATTTGCTGCGCGCGATTGCGGTTTTCTCCAACGGCGACGCACGAACCGCCCTATCGACGCTCGAAATGGTCATCCTCAATGCCGATTTGGATGAGAACGGTCAGGCGCATGTGACCCCGGAGACGGTCGCGCAGTGTACGTCGCGGCGGTCGCTGCTCTACGACAAGAAGGGCGACGGGCACTATGACCTTATCAGCGCGCTGCACAAGTCCATGCGCAATTCCGACCCGGACGCGGCGGTGTACTGGCTGGCGCGGATGCTGGAAGGCGGCGAAGATCCGCTGTATATCGCGCGGCGCGTCGTGCGGTTCGCGAGCGAGGACATTGGCCTGGCGGATTCGCGCGCGCTGGAAACGGCGGTCGCGGCGTATCAGGCGTGTCACTTTCTGGGGATGCCGGAATGCACGGTGCATCTGACGCAGGCGGTGGTGTACATGGCGATGGCGCCGAAATCGAACGCGCTGTATGTGGCGTATGAGACGGCGAAAAAGGATGCGCAGGAGCAAATCGCAGAGCCTGTTCCGCTGCAAATCCGGAATGCGGAAACCAGCTTGATGAAGAACCTCGGCTATGGCAAGGGCTATGTGTATGCGCATGACACGCAGGAGAAGCTGTCCGCGATGACGTGCCTGCCGGATTCGCTGCAGGGGAAGCGCTACTACCAGCCGACGGAGCAGGGGAACGAGGGACGGTATAAGCAGCGGCTGGAGGAGATTATCAGGTGGAAAGAGGAACATAGGGGGAAATAAGCGGAAAATCCCCCAAAAAAACAAAAAGAGCCTTGCAGGAGCATCACACGCTGCAAGGCTCTTTTGTATGGAGCGACTGGAAGCACACACCCAATCACAGTTCCTTTTTGAGGAGAATTATCTCTTCTGTTCGGGATTCTTCCACAAATCCGTGCTTCAGAAAAAGGCTGACAGCCGGATTGTCGATGGCAATATCATCATACAGAACGGAAACGCCGTTGCTTTTCGCCGCGGAACACAGCAAATCCAATGCTTCGCCGCCATAGCCTCTTCTTCTGTATTTCGCATAAATCATGACGTTGGCTATTTCCTGCTGCATTTCGGCATCATAGTGATAGGCAATTTCGCCAACAAACTGACCATCTTCATTTTTGAGATACCTGTAATACCGCTTGCCATCAGGGTCAGCAATCCAGCAATCGTACCAGCCACGCCATTTATCTTCCCCAAAGGGAATTGTCCCGCCCCATGCGTGATTGTAAGACATGGTATCTTCATCCGCCAGCATCATTTGCCGAAACCACAAGTCCTCGTATTTTGGCTCATACAGCGTCAGCATATTGACCTCCTGATGATGACTGTATTTCCAGATGGAAAGGCAAGAAAAAATCCGAACCCGCTTCCAATTGGAAAGTCAGATTCGGATTCTTCATGTCGTGCCGGAAGTGGGACTTGAACCCACACGACATCGCTGCCAACGGATTTTGAGTCCGTCGCGTCTGCCATTCCGCCATTCCGGCAAGCACAAAATAGTATAGCATAAAATCGGCGGTTTTGCAAGCGGTTTTGCGCGGTGACGGAAAATTTTCGGGTGCATGGGCAAAAAAAGGACTGTCCCGTTTTGCAGGACAGTCCGTAGGAATTACTTCCGCAGGGTGATGACGATGTGGCGCTTCGGCTCTTCGCCCTCGGAGTGGGTGTCCACCAGCTCGTTGGGCTGGAGCGCGGAGTGAATCACGCGGCGCTCATAGGGGTTCATGGGCTCCAGAGAAACCTTGCGGCCCGTCTTGACGGCGCGGTTCGCCATGCGGTTCGCCAGACGAATCAGCGTGTCTTCGCGCTTGGCGCGGTAGTTCTCCGTGTCCAGCGTGACGCGGGTGTAGTGATCCTGCCCCTTGTTGATGCGCAGGCTCGTCAGGTACTGCAGGGCGTCGAGCGTCTCGCCACGGCGGCCAATCAGGATGCCCAGCGTGTCGCCCGTCATCTGCGCGAAGATGTTGTTCTCCGCGTCCGTGCCCATCGCGACGGTCACGTCAACGCCCATCAGGTGGGTCAGCTCCTTGAGGAAGCTCTGCGCCTGACCGACGGGGGAGGCGGGGTCAATCTGCTCGTCGGGAATCATGGTGACGACGGGCTTTTCCAGCGGGGCAGCGGGAGCCTTCGGGGGAAGAGGCTTGCGCTCCGGCTTCGGGGCGGATTCGCCCTCTGCCTTGGGCTGACGCGGCTTGTCCTTCTTCGGGCGGTCGCTGCGCTTGCGCTGCACGGGCGCGGGACGCTCGGCGGCATCAGCGGCAGGGACGGCATCCGTCACAGCGGGAGCAGCTTCCACAGCGGGCACTTCCACCGGGGCTTCGACCTTCGCTTCCACCTTCACCTCGGCGGGCTTTTCCTGCGCCGGCTTGGGCTGTGCGGGCTTGGGCTGGGGCTTCGGCTGCGGCTTGGGCTGGGGCTTGGGCTGGGGCTTCGGCTGCACCGGCTTGGGCTGCGGCTTCGGCTGGGCAGCGGGCTTGGGTGCTTCCACCTTCACGGAGGACAGCAGATCCGCCAGCGGATCGTCCTCTTCAACTTCCTCTTCCACTTCATGGAGCGTCAGGCGGAGCTTGCAGGGCTTTGAGCCGAAGAGCCCGAACAGCCCTTTGCTGCCTTCTTCCAGCGTTTCCACGGTAACATCGGAGATGGTGGCATGCAGGGCGGTCAAACCGTTCTGCAGGGCCTCTTCGTAGTTTTTGCCAGTAGCTTCGTAGGTTTTCATGATTGCTCTCCTATCACTTCAGCGAACCGGTATTCTTGTTGGGGTTGGCGGCTTCGAGGGCTTCCTTGCGGTCAAGGTACATATTGATACCCTTGGTCTGCACGATGGCAATCACGTTCGAGGCGACCCAGTAGAGGGCAAAAATCGCGTTGTAGTTGAAGCACAGAATCAGCGTGAAGATGGGGAAGAAGTAGTTCATGAACTTCATGCTGTTCTGCGCCTGCTGGGCCTGCGCGTCATCCGCGGCGGGGGTCTGCGCCGTGCCGGTGAGCTTTGTCATCAGAAACTGACCGCCGGCGGCGAGAATCGGCAGGATGAAATAGCCGTTGTAGTTCACGAAAATGTGGATGTTGAACAGCGGAATGGCCAAGTCGCTGTAATACTTGACGTGCTCCATATAAGCGGGCAGCTGTTCCATGGTAGTGTAGATGGTCTGAATCGTTGTGTTCAGCGCATCGCCGGCAAAGGATTCAGCCGTCAGCGCAAGGCCCTTATCCGCCAGCAGAGCGAGCGTCTCCTGCGGCAGCTTGCTGAACACGGCAAGCCATTCGTTTGTGGCGATTTGACGCAGAGAATCAAGATTCGGCCAGGCCGCCGCGAAGGGGGAGTCCGGCATCCACACGTTCTTGACCCACAGCCACGAATCCAGCGCCGGATTGCCCGAAGCGATGATGTCGAACGCCTGCTGTGCCAGATGCTCGTTGGCGACCATTCTCATGGCGGTGAACATCGCGAAGAGGATCGGGAGGCTGATCAGCATCGGCAGGCAGGAGGAAAGGGGATTGACGCGCTGCTCGCGGTAGAGCTCCTGCAGCTTTTTGTTCATCTTGTCCGGGTCTTTTTCGTACTTCTTCTGGAGTTTTGCCTGCATGGGGGCAATCTTCTGCATCTTGCGCATCCCGACACGGCTCTTGTAGTCGAACGGCATGACGATCAGACGCACCAGCAGCGTGAACAGCACGACCGCCCAGCCGTAGTTGCCCACGAAGCCGTAAATCCATTCCAGTATGGTCTTCAGAAATTCGTTGATGCCCATGAGTTCATTCCTTTCTTAATGTGGTACAGGGGTCTTCGGGAACGGGATCATAGCCGCCTTTGGAGAACGGATTGCAGCGCAGGACGCGCCATGCCGCCAGCCGCGCACCCTTGACAGCCCCGTAGCGCTCGATGGCGGTTTGCGCGTACTGGCTGCAAGTGGGCGTATAGCGGCAGCGCGGGCCGCCCTTATAGGGGCTGATGGCGCTGCGGTAGAACTGAATCCCCCAGAGCAAGGCGCGTTTCATGGCGCATCTGGGCTTTTCGGCTGTGTTGGAAGAGCACCGTGCTTTTTCAGCAGGTAGCGCACATCCTTCTGCAGCGAGGAAAAGCTGGCAGCAGCGGCTGAGGGTCTGGCGACGACGACGTACAGGCCGCTTTTCACATCCCCCAGATAGGGCCGGAAGCATTCGCGCAGGCGGCGCTTGACCTTATTGCGGGTCACAGCGTTGCCAACCTTCTTGCTGACGGAAAAGCCGACCTTCATGCCCCGACCTTTGGCGACGAGCATGACCAAATCCCGACAAGCGGCGCTCCGTCCACGGTGGTAGACATATTGGAACGCCTTGTTTTTTTGCAGCCGATAGCGTCTTTCCATTGGGTTACAGTCCTCTGTTCTCGATTGAATGATGGGCGTATGATGCTGTTTTCGGATGCGAATGCGCAAGCAGATGGCGCAGGTGAATCCGGAAACAGTATGAACCCGAAGTAAAGGAAAAGCGCGCCCGGAAGCGTACCTCGCGGGTACATCGGGCGCGCTTCATCCACGAATGGAGCGCGGATTGTCATTGGACAATCCTGCTGTCCTGTGGCGTCTGGCACATTCAGCGTCTCTGAATAAGCCTGAAAGAAAATTCTCTCAATCAGACGGTCAGGGACTTGCGGCCGCGACGACGACGGGCGGAGAGCACGCGGCGACCGTTCTTGGTGGCCATACGCGCGCGGAAGCCGTGCACTTTGCTGCGCTGACGCTTCTTGGGCTGGTAGGTACGGAACATGTTCAACACTCCTTACAAATCAAATTTCGTAACCGGAGGACAGACATCCGCCGGGGTGCTACAATACAGCCTTTACAGTATATCGGATTTTCTTCGCTTTGTCAAGGCTTTGCCGGGGACTTTTTCAGCCTTCGCGCCTTTTGGGATCGGGATTTTTTGCCCGCCCTTTGGGCGAAATGGGATTACTTCTTCAGAATCTCCACCATTTCGGCGGGGGTGACGATGAAATGCCGGACGGGGTAGTGCTTCTGATTGCCTGTGACGAGATAAGCACCGTCGTCCCGCTTCTCCATGGCGACTTCATAGAACACAAGGTCGTCCATGTCAATCAGGATTTCGCCCGTCGGTTTTGGCTGCACCTCGATGCCGAACTGACGGATAGCATCCACCACTGTCCGCACGGTTTCCACCTGCAAATGGAACTTTTTCCGACACAGCACTTCCTCATACTCTGCCAGAATATCGGGATGATACAGCGGGACGATGTCGCCCGTCAGCATGGCGCGAAACACCTGTCGCGGCGGGGAATCTGGGTTCTTCGTAATCAAGGCGGACACGATGACGTTCGTATCTACAACGGCATAACATTTCACTGCTTAACCGCCTTCCGAGCGGCGCGAACCGCTGCGATTTCTGCGTTGATTTCGTCCGGGGTCATGTCCGGCGCACCAGACGCCTGCTGGAACAGTGCGTCCAAAGCATCCAGTGCTTCCGGGCGGGTGACGGTTTCTTTGGGCAGCCTCGTAGTGAACGGCAGTCCGCGCTCCAGCTTGCTGCGGACGAGGAACATCCGAAATGCCGTGGGCAAATCCAGACCCAGCATTTCGTAGATCTCCGAAACTTCCTCCTTCAGCTTTTTATCGACACGCACCTGAACCAATACTTGCTCTGCCATAAGAGTACCTCCTAAATTGCATTGATAGTCAATACAATAATATGCTTTCTGCATCTATATTATACAGCATTTCAATACAAATTGCAAGAGGGCAAATTACGCTTTTGCGCAGCTTGACACGGGAAATCATGGCGCATGAACGAAAGCAGACATCATCAGCTGGTAGAAAAGCGAATTTTTTTGCGGAGAAGTGGGGAAAAGTGCGAAATTTCCGCTTTACAAGCACGGCAAAGTGTGCTATACTGTCCCGCGGTACTCAAAGCAATCCTTTAATCCCAGCACGAGAGGCTGGAAAGGCACGCAGCGAACCGACAGAAACAGAGCTGCCTGCGCCCGACCGCGCGGTCAGACTGAATATGCGAAACATTGCGCCTTTTCCTGCGGCATCCGACGGGAAAGGCGCTTTCTTTTTGGCAAAATGCCGCTGATTTGCCCCAAAGCACGCGGGGAAAATCAGCAAAGGAAAAAAGAGGAGGATTCCAACGATGATGAACATGCAGGCAGGCATTCCGAAAGCCCAGCTGATGGCGGGCGACGCGATGAACCGCGCCCTGACGCGCATGGCGCACGAGATGATGGAGCAGCTGATGCCGCTGGAAAACGTGGTGCTAGTGGGCATCCGCCGCCGTGGGGTACCGCTGGCGCAGCGTTTGTCGGACATCATCGAGAAGTACGAGCATGTGCGCATTCCGGTGGGCGAAGTGGATATTGCCATGTACCGCGACGACCGCGATCCGGCGCAGCTGAACGTTGAGGTGCAGGAAAAGCACCTGCCGGTGGACGTGACGGGCAAGGTGGTTGTGCTGGTGGACGATGTGCTGCACACGGGGCGCACGGTTCGCGCCGCCATGGACGCGATTCTTGACCAAGGTCGTGCCGCGCGCATCTGCCTGGCAGTGCTGATTGACCGCGGTCATCGCGAGCTGCCCATCCGCGCGGACTTCGTCGGCAAGAACGTCCCGACCTCGAACAACGAGCAGATCGGCGTTCAGATGGAAGAAATCGACGGCGGCGACGGCGTTGCCCTCTACGACGGACGGATGAATAGGTGACCCAAGGGGCGCTGCCCCTTGACCCCGCAAGGGAGTTCCTCCCTTGACCCTTTCGCGCGATTCAGTTGGTCACATTTGCATACAGCTTCCGCGTGTTGATTGGGGGAACGTGGGTATCCGATAATTTGATTGTACTCCGCACAAGCGGATTTGCAATAATCGCCTTCATTTGAAAGCGGTTGACAACAGCATATATGGAGGAAGGACGGAATCACATGACCAATCAGAAACTTTCCCCGGCGAAGTTCACTCTGCTGGGTTTCCAGCACATGTTCGCCATGTTCGGCGCAACCGTGCTTGTGCCGACCTTGACAGGCCTGTCTGTCAGCGCAACCCTGCTCTTTGCGGGTCTGGGCACGCTGTTGTTCCACCTCATCACGGGCGGCAAAGTCCCTGCGTTCCTCGGTTCGAGCTTCGCGTTCCTCGGCGGCTATGCGGCGGTGAAGGCAATGCCGCAGTTCGCGGACGGCACGATGAACTGGATTCCCTACGCTGGCGTGGGCGTGGCGGTCGCGGGTCTGATTTACGTTGTTGTCGCGGGTCTGTTCAAGATCTTCGGCGCGCAGAAGGTCATGCGCTTCTTCCCCCCGATTGTCACCGGCCCCATCATCATCTGCATCGGCATGATTCTGGCGAACTCCGCCATCAACAACTGCTCCAATAACTGGCTCATCGCGATTCTGGCGGTGGTCATCGTGGTGGCGTTCAACATCTGGGGCAAGGGCATGTTCAAGATTATCCCGATTCTGCTGGGCGTGGTCGGTTCTTACGCCGTCGCGGCGGTGACGGGTCAGGTGGACTTCACCCCTGTCAAGGAAGCGGCTTGGCTGGGTCTGCCCTTCCAGTGGAAGGATACCGCGTTCTCCCTCTTTGGCGGCTGTGACGGCACGCTGCTGCTGAACTGCATCATCACCGTTGCCCCGATTGCGCTGGCGACGATGATGGAGCACATTGGCGATATGTCTGCTATCTCCTCGACGGTCGGCAAGAATTTCATCGAAGATCCGGGTCTGCACCGTTCTCTGCTGGGCGACGGTCTGGCGACGACGATGGCGGCGCTCTTTGGCGCTCCGGCGAACACCACGTACGGCGAGAACACCGGCGTGCTGGCGCTGACCCGCGTCTACAACCCGGCGGTTGTCCGCATGGCAGCAGTGCTGGCAGTCGTATTCTCCTTCTGCCCGAAGTTCGCGGAGCTGATTCACTGCATGCCCGCGGCGACCATCGGCGGCGTGTCGCTGATTCTCTACGGCATGATTTCCGCGGTCGGCGTGCGCAATGTGGTTGAAAATCAGGTGGACTTCGCGAAGAGCCGCAACGTCATCATCGCGGCGGTGATTATGTCCCTTGCGCTGGGCATCAACTTCTCCAACGCGGGCGCGATTGTGTTCACCGTTGGTCAGGTGACCATCAGCCTGTCTGGTCTGGCGGTGGCGTCTCTGGTCGGCATCCTGCTGAACGCGGTGCTGCCGGGCAACGACTATGTCTTCGGCAAGAGCGAACAGGGCGATCAGGCGGTCAACTTCAAGGTGTAATGATACTACTTTCTGCATTCGCCTGCGCCATCTGCTTGCGCCTTTTCCCCGCTGACGTCCGCTCGTTCCATTTAGCGTAGCGCTGCTACGCTGCATTTCACTCGCGTTAGTCAGCGTGAAAAATTCGCGGCGCATCTTGGCACATTCTCATTTGAAAATAGTATTATAATAGTAGTAATTCCTCAAGAGCGGCATCTGTGCAAAGCAGGTGCCGCTTTTCCGCATTTTCGGGGAAAATATTTTCTTTTTCCTCTTGACAATGGGCATGAAGAGGAGTATTATCACATATGAACGAATGCTCACATGTTTGTTCTCTGGACAATGCCGTCCGGCGAACAGCGTGATTCGGAATAAATAGCGGAAAGGTCGTCGGGAACCATGAAGAAAACGTGGAAAATCGACATTGACTGCTCGAACTGCGCGGCAAAGGTGGAACGCGCACTGCAAAAGCTGCCCGGTGTGGTGAGTGCGTCGGTGAATTATGTGCAGAAGAAAATCACACTGGAAGCGGCGGACGACCGCTTCGAGAAAGTGCGCAAGGCGGCGTACGCGAAGATGAAGGAAATCGAACCCGACGCGGAGATTTTCTTCGACGAAGCGGGAAAGCCGTCCGGCGCGTCTTGTGCATGCGGCGGGCATCATCACGAGGACGATGATGAAGACGAGCATGAGCATCACCATCATCACGACGGCGAATGCGGCTGCGGTCACGAGCATCATCATGACGATAATGACCATGACGACCACGAGCATCGCGAGCACTCGCATGAGCATGGCCACGAACACGGCGGCGCGAACAAGGGCAAGAAACTGATGATTCGCGTTGCGACTGCGGTCGCGCTGCTGGCGCTGGGGCTGGTCAGCAAGACGAATCTGGGCGAAACGCACTGGGCGACGATTGTCGTGTTCATCGCGGCGTATCTGGTCGCGGGCTACGACGTGCTGTGGCGCGCCATCTGCAACATCCGCCATGGCGAAGTGTTCGACGAGAACTTCCTGATGACGGTTGCGTCCGTCGGCGCAATGTGCGTTGCGGAATATGCGGAAGGCGTCGCGGTCATGGTACTGTACCAAATCGGCGAATACTTCCAAGATAAGGCGGTTGACAAGAGTCGCGAATCCATCACGAAACTGATGGACATTCGCCCAGACTATGCGAATCTGGTGGACGGCAACGACAGCCGCCGTGTCAGCCCCGAACAGGTGCGCGTGGGCGACATCATCCTCGTCAAGCCCGGCGAGAAGATTCCGCTGGACGGCGTGGTCATCGAGGGCAATTCGAGCCTGAATACCACGGCGCTGACCGGCGAATCGCTCCCGCGTGACGTGAAGGAGGGCGACCAAGTCCTCAGCGGCTGCGTCAACCTGTCCGGCGTGATGAAAGTCAAGGTCACGGTCGGTTACGGCGAATCCACCGTCGCGAAGATTCTGGCGCTTGTCGAATCCTCCGGCGACGCGAAGGCAAAGACGGAACGCTTCATCACCAAGTTCAGCCGGATTTACACGCCCGCCGTGTGCTTCTTCGCGCTGGCGCTGGCAATTATTCCGAGCCTGTTTGACGGCAACTGGACGAACTGGATTTACACCGCCCTGACCTTCCTTGTTATCTCCTGCCCGTGTGCGCTGGTTATCTCCGTGCCGCTGACGTTCTTCTCCGGCATCGGCGGCGCGTCGAAGAAGGGTATCCTCATCAAGGGCGCGACGTATCTGGAAACCCTCGCGGGGCTGGATACGGTCGTGTTCGACAAGACGGGTACGCTGACGAAGGGCACGTTCTCCGTCACGGGCGTGCATCCGGCAAAAGGCGTCACGAAAGACGAACTGCTCGACGCTGCGGCTCATGCCGAGGCGTTCAGCGATCACCCGATTGCGATTTCAATTAAGGAGGCGATGGGCCGCGCGGTGGACATGAACCGCGTCAGCGATGCCTCTGAAGCGGCGGGTCACGGCGTACAGGCGAAGGTGGACGGCCAGCAGGTGTACGCGGGCAACGCGCGCCTGATGGAGTCCATCGGCGTGAAGGCGGCTGAGCCGGCGGAAATCGGCACGGTGGTGCATGTCGCGCGCGGCGGGCAGTACCTTGGCGCGCTCGTCATCAGCGACGTCATCAAGGAAAACAGCGCATCCGCGATGGAAGCCTTGAAGTCCGCGGGCGTGAAGCGGCTGGTCATGCTGACCGGCGACCGCCAGGAAGTCGCGGCGGACATCGCCAAGAAGGTCGGCCTGACCGACTACCGCGCGGAACTGCTGCCGGAGGACAAAGTAAGCGCGCTCGAAGGCTTGCTGGGTGACGGCCACACCGTGGCGTTCACGGGCGATGGTATCAACGATGCGCCTGTGCTGCGCCGCGCGGATATCGGCATTGCGATGGGCGGCGTCGGCGCGGATGCCGCAATCGAGGCGGCGGATATTGTGCTGATGGACGACGATCCGGCGAAGATTGCGCAGGGCGTCCGCCACGCGCGCCGGACGATGCGGATTGTGCATCAAAATATCATTTTTGCTCTTGCGGTGAAGCTGCTGGTGATGGTGCTGGGTATCTGCGGCTTTGCGAACATGTGGCTGGCGGTCTTTGCGGATGTCGGCGTGGCAATGCTGGCGATTCTCAATGCCATGCGCGCGATGAAAATGAAATAATAATGGAAGAAACGGCGTGTTCCGCGGCGAACGAAATGCGGGATGCGCCGCCTTTCCGCAGAAAATGTGCGAGAAACAGAGATTTTTTTCTGAAAAGCCTTGATTTTTTCAGGAAACCATGCTACAATAAACAGCGCTGGTTTTCGCACGGTTTTCTGCCGTACTCGAACCCTAAGATTGAGCGGTGTGAACCGCCGATTAACAGTATGAACCGGGAGGTGAACGAAGTTGCCGAATATTAAGTCCGCTAAGAAGCGCGTCAAGGTGAGCGAAAAGAAGAATCTGCGCAACCGTATGATCAAGAGCGCTGTCCGCACTTCTGTCAAGAAGCTGGAGGCCGCGATTGCTGCTGATCCCCAGACTGCGAATGCACAGCTGGTTGTGACCACCTCCGCGATTGATAAGGCCGCGTCGAAGGGCGTTATGCACAAGAATGCTGCCAATCGTAAGAAGGCTCGTCTGGCCAAGCAGCTCGCCAAGGCGACTGTGTAATTTCCAGATTACATAAAAAAGCTCCTTCCTCAATCGGGAAGGGGCTTTTTTGATGCGCTGGCAGTGAAAACAGGCAGAAAGATGGCGGCGGATGATGCGGACGAATAAACTAAAAGGAAACAGCGACGAAGGTTCGCTAAATGGCGAACGATGATGCCGAGTGAACGTGCTTATCGTTCGGAAATCCCAAAAGAACGCAAAAAACCGCAAAAACCTTCAAAAAACCTCTTGACGGGAGG